>Ga0209557_1000004_pt1 | contig 241183 bp, 246 predicted proteins | sample SaaInlV_120m_DNA_4_FD_184672 | JGI IMG/M metagenome (GOLD analysis project Ga0209557, IMG submission 184672) | Marine microbial communities from expanding oxygen minimum zones in the Saanich Inlet - Saanich Inlet SI074_LV_10m_DNA (SPAdes) (version 2) | ecosystem: Environmental > Aquatic >... | reverse complement strand
AGATGTTTCTGTCCCAGAACCAATTCCATCGGTATTCAAGACATCTGCCATGGACCTCTATCCTTGAGAGAGTAACTCCCTTAAATCAATAATTGCCGCATTGGCGCGGCTAATGTAGGACGCCATTACCAGAGAGTGGTTCGCCAACATCCCGAAGCCTTCACCATTGACAATCAGCGGAGCACTGACCGGTTGCTGCGTCATCTCCAGTTCACGAACAATTTGACGAACGCTGGCAAGCGCATTTTTCTTGGCTAAAACATCAGCAAAGTCTATCTCGACCGCCCGAAGAAAATGCATCAGGGCATACGAGGTACCGCGGGCTTCGTAGAAGACGTTGTCGATCAGTAGCCAGTCAGTCTTCACGCTGATCTCGTCGGGAGAGACTGTTGACTGCCTGGCACCAGCGGCACCGGAAAGGTCTGTATTTATTCGCCGCTGACCAACACTGGCAGACAGTCTCTGAGATAGACTGCCTAACCTGGTTTCAACAGTACTCAACCAGTAGCGTAAGTTGTCTGCGCGGGCATAGAACTGCGCATTGAATTGTTGTTCGTCGTGGAGCCTTAATAAATAGCCCTGCAAATAATCTCGGCCGTCGGTATATTCGCGCTCTGGCCAGGGTACAGCCCAACTGACGTGATCGACATTAAATCTGGGTTCGGCGAATGCGAGATCAGGATCTTCAGTAGATTGGGATTGCGAACGACTAAACGACTCGCGCATAGCTTTGCTGAGATCACGCACCTGCACCAGCACACCAAATTCCCAGCTTGGAATGTTATCTAACCACAGGCTCGGCGGTGTAACGTCATTTGCCAAATAGCCACCGGGCTTTTCTAGTAAAAGATCGACAACATGAATAAGCGTAGAGGTGGTGACAGAGCCGACCACCGGCTGCTCTGATCCAGTCATTTGAGCATTGACAGCACCAACATCGAAGGCCTCTGGCTCGCTACTCCAGTACCAGCCGAGCAGCAGTAAGAATACCAGCAGGACTAAACTTCCGATCAGGCTATAGCGCAGCCCCTTGGGCGCCTGATCGCCTACGTAGTCCTCTGACAGCGTCTCACTTAAATCTGTATAGGAGCGACCCCATCTGGCCTTTAATCCTTTAAATAGATTCATTAATGATGCATCCCACCCATAGGCTTATCTAGCAGGCTGCGGACCTCTGTGGTGAATTGGACAGTCCCACAATGATCTGTGTTGAACCTCAGCTGCGTAACCTCACCAGCTTCGAGCTCGCTCGTTATATTAAACAGCATAATGTGCAAACCACCCGGCTTGAATACAACGGTTTCCCCCGCAGGTATAATGACGCCGTCGGGCAGCGGCCGCATACGCATCATGCCATCGGCATGCTGATGTTCGTGAAATTCCACGCGGTCGGAAATTGAAGATTCAGCATTTAGGAGTTGGCAATCTGCTTCGCCGGCATTACTGATGCTTAGAAAGCCTGCGGTGGTAGTCCGGCCTGGCGGCATGGTACGAATGTAGGCTTCCGTCACCTCTAAGCCCGCAACAGCTGTTGATTCAGCATGGGCTTCGCCAGCATGGAAAGCGAGCTGGGTGATGCCAGTAAAAATTAGAACAATAATGGTTTTCATACAGAGCCTCTGACAAACTATAGCATGAGCCAAACTAGGATGGCTGAGTTAAGGGTATATCTTACCCTAATAGGACAGTTAAAAAGTAACCTTAATAGTCTAGAATCCGCTTTGGATTTTGATCTACAACTGGTCAAACGCAAACACAGGATCGCGAGACGACAACGGAAAAATTATGCACAGACTGCTTAAGAAAAGCCTGTTTATCATGCTCACGCTGATCGGACTAACTGCCCTGACGGCCAATAGCCAAAACTCAGTACTCACCCCCACAGGTGGTGGCTCTTTCTCCGCGCTGCAGCCTTCATCGGCAACTTTTTTACCCGTTGACCAAGCCTATCAGCTGGATGTGGTCTTGGAAGAAAACCAACTGATTTTTAACTGGGCCATCACCGAAGGCTACTATCTCTATCGCGATCGATTCAAATTTAATGCGGTAAATCCCGACGCCCAGTTGCAACCACCACAGTTTGCAATCGGCAAACGCAAATGGGACGAGTTTTTTGAGGAGGAGCTCGAGGTCTACTATGGCAGTACAACTGTGACTGTGCCCTTTAGCTCAAGCAACCAACAGCTAGAGCTTCAAATTGAGTCTCAGGGCTGTGCCGATGCCGGACTATGTTACCCGCCCTACAAGCAATGGCTGTCTATCGACCTTGCCAGCGGTAACATTGCTGTCAGTAGCACCATGTCGGCGGCAGCTAAGGCGCAAATGGGGGGTTCAAACAATGGCGCAACTGGCGGGCAAGCAGAATTCTCCCTAGGGTTAATTATGCTCTTCGCTCTTGCAGGAGGCATGATTTTGAATCTAATGCCCTGTGTATTTCCAGTACTCTCTATCAAGGCACTAAGCTTCACGCGCAGTCACCAGACTGACCGCAGCAAACAGATTCATGGCATGGCTTACACTGCTGGTGTAGTTTCGTCGTTCGTTGCTATTGCAGTGGTCATGCTGTCACTGCGCGCAGCCGGTGAAGCTATAGGCTGGGGATTCCAGCTTCAGTCGCCTCTATTTGTTATCTTCTTGATCTATCTCTTCTTTGTAATGGGACTGGCATTTTCAGGCTATCTGGAAATTGGCACAGGACTAATGTCTTTAGGTCAGTCCAGCGGCAACGATGAAAGCCTTAAGTCTTCCTTTATGACAGGAGTTTTGGCAACCACTGTAGCAAGCCCCTGTACCGCACCCTTTATGGGGCCAGCATTGGGGTTTGCCATATCACAACCCAGTTACGTTGCTCTGCTGGTTTTCGCTCTGTTGGGCTTGGGCATGGCCCTGCCATTTATCCTGCTGACCTGGATTCCTGGAATTAGTCAGAAGCTACCAAAGCCTGGCCAGTGGATGGACACTTTTAAACAATTTCTCGCCTTCCCTCTCTACCTAACCGCAGTCTGGCTCCTATGGGTAGCAGGCCGACAAACCAGTATCGATCTAGCTGCCATGGTTATTATTGGCTTGGTGCTTATCGCTATGGCGATCTGGCTTTGGAAGCTTGATCAGGGGTCAGCTAGCAGCACCTCTCGCGTTAGCATTAGTAAGCTTCTCGCTGGACTCTGTGCAATAGGTGCTATAGCAGCTCCCAGTCTAAGCCTATCAGAGAGCAACCAACCTCAAAAATGGCAGGCCTATAGCGAAGAGAAGCTCAATAGCCTGCGCAGCGCAGGCAAACCCGTATTGGTTAATCTTACCGCGGACTGGTGCATTACCTGTCTAGTCAATGAACGCGTAGCCCTAGGGTCAGACGAGTTTTATGATGCGCTAGAACAAAACAATATGACCTATCTCAAAGGTGACTGGACTAACAACGACCCACAGATCACTAATTTGCTAAATGAATATCAACGCAGCGGTGTTCCGTTGTACCTTGTTTTCCCAGAGGGCCCCGGCGAAGCGGAAATTCTGCCACAGATTTTATTGGAACCGATGGTGTTAGATGCAATTAAGCGCGCAAAACGCTAACTTTGCGCATTTTAGCTGCATTATTTTGATATTTTGTAGAAGTTAGCCGATCTTCTGCATTTCTGCTTACTTTTACGGCAATTCTGCGCCGAAAATGGCCGATCCTGCCAATACTTCAGCACCAAGCCAAACGAAATTCGCAAAAAATCTAGAAAATATACGTAAATTCTTCTAATTTCGTCGAAAATGTAGTTTTTCGCTATATTTATAGACAGGTAAAGGGTTTTAGGGCAGACTTGGCCGATGTTTAGCACCTTCAGAGAGCCTAACTATGTCAACCATACTCCTCCTTCACGGCCCCAACCTAAACCTGTTAGGCACCCGCGAGCCCGAGATCTATGGCGGCGACTCTCTTGAACAGATTAACCAAAAAATGATGGATCTAGCTATATCCGCCGGCCATCATCTACTCGCCTTGCAGAGCAACGCCGAGTACGAATTGATTCAGCGGATTCATGATGCGCGAACCGAAGGGGTTAATTTTATTATCATCAACCCAGGTGCATTTACCCATACCAGTGTAGCGCTACGCGATGCGCTGCTAGGTGTCGAAATTCCCTTTATAGAAGTGCACATTTCAAATGTTCACGCCAGAGAAGAGTTTCGCCGACATTCTTATTTTTCTGATATTGCTGAAGGCGTTATTTGCGGTTTCGGCACACAGAGTTACGAGCTTGCCCTGCAGGCTGCATTGAGCAAGATTGACCAATAGCTAAAGACTGAGAGATCAACATGGACATTCGTAAAGTTAAGAAGCTTATCGAGCTACTTGAAGAATCAAATATCAACGAACTAGAAATCACCGAAGGTGAAGAATCTGTACGTATCAGTCGCGGTGGCACCGCGGCTTATGCAGCCGCTCCGGCAGCTGCAGTAGCGGCACCAGTGGCACCAGCGCCTGTTGCCCCAGCGCCCGTTGCTCCAGCACCAGCAGCCCCTTCCACAGACGAACTTTCAGGACATGTGGTGCGCTCTCCTATGGTGGGAAGCTTTTATAGCTCCCCAGCGCCGGGCGCCAACGCCTTTGTCGCTATAGGTCAGACCGTGGCTCCAGGTGATGTGCTCTGTATTATTGAAGCTATGAAGATGATGAACCAGATTGAGGCTGACAAGGCCGGTACCATTGGCGCTATCCTGCTAGAGGATGGTGAGCCTGTTGAGTTCGATCAACCTATGTTTACCATTGTTTAATGCCTGCTAGGAACTAAATCATGCTTGAAAAAGTGCTTATCGCCAATCGTGGTGAAATTGCCTTAAGAATCCTGCGCGCCTGTAAAGAGTTGGACATCAAGACCGTTGCGGTGCACTCAAAAGTCGACGTTGCACTCAAACATGTGAAGCTGGCGGATGAGGCGATCTGCATTGGCCCCAACCCATCACCACAGAGTTATCTCAATGTTCCTGCTCTGATAAGTGCCATGGAAATCACCGGTGCTCAAGCTGTACATCCCGGTTACGGCTTTCTTGCTGAAAATGCAGACTTCGCTGAGCAGGTAGAGAATAGCGGCTTTGTTTTTGTCGGCCCTACAGCTGAGGTTATCCGTGTAATGGGCGATAAGGTGGCAGCCATTAAGGCGATGAAGGCTGCGGGTGTCCCCACAGTTCCCGGCTCGGACGGCCCGCTTTCTGATGACCCAGCTCAGCTGCGAGCTACGGCGCAGCGTATCGGTTACCCGGTGATCATCAAGGCAGCAGCCGGTGGCGGTGGGCGCGGTATGCGTGTTGTCGAGAATGAACAGAGCCTGGTAAATGCAGTAAACATCACCAAGACAGAGGCAGCAGCGGCTTTTGGTGATGGCACTGTATACATGGAGAAGTTTCTACAAAACCCACGTCACGTTGAAGTCCAGGTGCTGTCGGACGGCCAGGGCAATGCAATACATTTAGGTGATCGCGACTGCTCGCTGCAGCGTCGCCATCAAAAGGTAATAGAGGAAGCGCCAGCCCCAGGAATTCCCGAGGAGGCTCGTCAGGCAGTTTTTGAAAGCTGCGTTAATGCCTGCATCCAAATCAACTATCGCGGTGCCGGCACCTTTGAATTTCTCTATGAAGATGGCAACTATTACTTTATTGAGATGAATACTCGGGTTCAGGTAGAGCACCCAGTCTCTGAGATGATCACCGGTGTGGATATCGTGAAAGAACAGCTGTTAATTGCCAGCGGTCGGCCCCTGAGCTTTAAGCAGGAAAATATTATTTTCCGAGGCCATTCTTTCGAGTGCCGAATAAACGCAGAAGACCCTGTGACTTTTATGCCACAGCCGGGCACCATTAACGCTTATCATGCACCTGGGGGTAACGGGGTGCGCGTAGATTCTCATATCTATAACGGCTACCGAGTGCCGCCCAATTATGACTCGCTGATTGGCAAAATAATTACCTATGGACGAGATCGAAATTCGGCCCTGTCGAGAATGCGCAATGCATTGGACGAAATGATGATTGACGGCATCAAGACCAATATCGACTTACATGCGGATCTGGTGCGCGACCCTGAGTTTAAAAAAGGCGGCGTCAATATACACTACCTCGAGAAAAAGCTCGGGCTGTGATCAAAAGAGTTTGCCGCGGAGCTCAGCTTCGCGGCAAACAGCCATATAATCCTACTACAGGTTTACCCAGAATATGTCGTCTAGCAGATGGATTCAGCTCAACACTGAAGTGTGCCGTGAGCACAGCGAGTCTTTTGAAGATGCCCTGCTGGACGCCGGTGCCCTATCTGTCACTCTGCAAGATGCGGCCGACCAACCCATACTTGAACCAGGAGTTGGAGAAACGCCTCTTTGGGATAATTGCATTATAAAAGCGCTATTCCCCTCTACTGTGGATACAGATCAAATCTCTGCACAGTTAGATATTTGCCTGACTCCATCTTCAGGCTGGCGCTGGGAATTACTCGAAGACAAAGACTGGTCTCAGGAATGGAAAAAATATTTTAATCCGGTCAAGTGCGGTGAGCGCCTGTGGATTTGCCCAAGCTGGACTAACGCGCCGGACCCGCAAGGCATTAACCTAAGTCTTGATCCAGGACTGGCCTTTGGTACCGGCAGCCATCCCACCACTCATCTCTGCCTGCGCTGGTTAGACGCCCAAGATCTTCAGGGCAAAACCGTTGTAGATTATGGCTGCGGCTCAGGAATTCTGGGGATTGCAGCACTATTGCTGGGGGCCAAAAAAGTTATTGCTGTAGACAATGATCCTCAGGCTCTTTTGGCCACCAGGGACAACGCACAGCGCAATCAAATCGATGATGAGCAGATACTGACCTGCCTGCCTGAGGCTATTCCAGCCAACACCATTGCAGAGGTCATGGTGGCTAATATTCTGGCTGCACCCCTAATTCAGCTAGCACCCTCGATTACTGAGCTCACAGCAGCTAATGGCCTGCTCTGCCTATCAGGTCTTTTAGAATCTCAGATTGTCGATGTCTCTGCGCCCTATCGCTCTAATTTTGATTTTGAGGGGCCGGCTATCGAAGACCAGTGGGCCCAGCTATCAGCGCGGAAGGCGCGCTAATCCACAAGCTGCTGGGCCTTTAGTCGCTGAAGATCTTCAACAGTATCAATATCTAGGGCTGCGGCCGGCATAGGCACAGTGATCAAACTCTCCCGCATCGACTGCAATACCGCCTTGGCCCCGAAATCTGCACTAAGCCCCTTTAGAGTAGAAAACATCTTTTGCGGGAATAGCGCTGGTACGCCAATACTACCCTTGTAACTCGCACAGATCGGCTGATGACCATTGAACAGCTGCAGAATCTCAGTTAGCTGTTCAGAGCCCAAAACAGGTTGATCGGCAAGCACAAATAGCAGCCCCTGACAGGACGGCTGTCGCCGAGTAATTTCAGTTGTAGCTAGAGCTATAGAGCTACCAAGACCCCGCTGCCAGTTACTGTTAATCAGAACCTCAGTATTACAAATATTGTCTGCTATAGATTGCCAAGAGTAGCCAAGCACCGTGTACACAGCTTTGAGGGGTAGCTGAGAAACTCTGTCTATCGCCAGTTGAAGCATGGGCCTGCCGTGAATGCTAGCCAATTGCTTAGGGCCCTGTGCACCAGAGTCTCTGTATCTAGACCCCGCGCCCGCCGCTAACACAACGGCCGCTATTTCAGCCATTATTAATCACCCTGAAAAAAATGGCTGGGCGTCGCCGTTATGTAGTACCGCGTGACACTGAGCCAGTATCGACAGCGCCAATGACTCCGGCAACTCCCCGCCAAGATTTAAACCTGCTGGACCGACGACGGCTACACTCAGCTCAGCAGCATCCAGACCCGCTAGCTCCATCACGGTTGACTTGCGAGATTGCGGGCCTAAAAGTGCTAAATAACTTAGCTGTGCAGACTGCAAACTGAGCAGAGCTTCGGCATCCATCTGCAGATTATGGCTCATCACAACAGCCGCATTAAAACTTGGGTACAGGGGGTGCTCAGGCAGCTGCTGGACAGGACAATTGAGAATATTATCGGCATTGAGGAAATGTTCGCGTCGCCCATTGGCGGGTCGCGAATCGCAGAGAGTAACCTCCCAGCCAAGATCACTGGCTATGCTTACGAGGGGACGAGCATCTACACCGCCACCAATCACAAGTAGGTGGATAGGCGGTCTGACCACAGTAGCCAGGTACTCATCGGGGCCTGCACCCATATCAAGATTGAGCAGCCCGCTCTTAACACCAGCCAGCTGCTCGGCTAATTGTAAGTATTTATCGGTAGATTCTGGCAGGCAGGCAGTCTCAATCTCTGAGCCCACGGCAGAGATCTTTTGCACATAAATGCATTGCTGGCGCTGCTCTAGGCAGGCAGCCAGTTGATGAAACTGCAGGAAGCCGTTCTCTGCACAGAGCGGTTGTAACAGAATATAAACAGTGCCGCCGCAGCCGATACCAAACTGGAAAGAAATATCGTCTTCGTCGCTACTGTCGTAGCAGACTGTAAGCGATTCGCCACTTGCCATAACTGCCTTGGCATGGCGCTGAATATCCGATTCTAAACAGCCACCACTGAGCAATCCAAACTGCTGGCCGAGGCTATTAAACAACATAAATGCACCGGCCTTACGATAAGTAGGGCCGGTAGTTTTATAGACGGTGCCCAACACCCATTCATGCTCGCCTGACTGCTGTGACCAATATTTTAGGAGTTGTGGAAAATCGTTTGCCTGCTTCATGAACTATTGTTTTGCCGGAAATGACGTCAAACAATAATAAGCTAGAATCGGTTCTTACAGTAGTCTAAAGCCCTCGCTTTAATGAATCGCTTTTTGAAGATGGATAAAAAGCGGCTTTTTTTGATTGATCACTTTTTAATCAGTTGCCCACAGGGTAGAATGGCCATCCTTAATTTTTGCCGTCAACTACAGAGATTTCTTTGTTTAATATTGGCCCCTATCAAATTGATCGCAGAACTATTTTAGCCCCTATGGCTGGAGTGACTGACCTGCCGTTCCGTCAGCTTTGCCGGGAGATGGGCGCCGGTCTGGTGGTCTCGGAAATGGTCGCGGCAGATCCCAGCACCTGGGACACAAGAAAATCTCGCCTACGCATTCAATTTGGTGATGAGCCCTCACCAAAGTCGGTGCAGATTGCTGGTTATGATCCAGAGATGATGGCCGTTGCAGCGCGCTTTAATGTGGAACAAGGTGCTGAAATTATTGATATAAATATGGGCTGCCCCGCTAAAAAAGTCTGTAAAAGAGCCGCTGGCTCTGCGTTATTGCAAGACCCGCAGCTGGTTGAAGATATTTTGCGCGCCGTGATTGCCGCGGTTGATGTGCCAGTTACTCTAAAAATTCGCACCGGCTGGGACCGCCAGAATCGCAATGGAATCAGCATTGCTAAAATCGCCGAACAGACAGGTATTGCTGCTTTGGCTGTCCATGGCCGCACTAGGGCCTGCCGTTTTGTTGGTGAGGTAGAGTACGACACCATAGCGGGAATAGTAGAGGCTCTGTCGATACCCGTGATTGCCAATGGTGATATTACCAGCCCCGAGAAGGCAGCTGCCGTGCTCTCCAAAACTGGCGCTGCGGCCGTGATGATTGGCAGAGGTGCGCAGGGTAATCCCTGGATATTTAACCAGATTAACCATTTCCTCGAGACCGGAGAAAAGCTTTCAGCACCAAGCTTCGAGGACGTTGGCAGAATGATGGCTAGGCATCTTAAAGCCCTTCATGATTTTTATGGTGAAGTGGGTGGCGTAAGAATTTCACGAAAACATATTGGCTGGTATAGCAGTGAACTGCCCGGTGGCAAAGAGTTTACCCAACAATTTAATAAGCTAGACAGCAGGATACAACAACAGGAATTTCTACAGCAGTTTTTCCTCAACACAACCAATCAGGTACAAGCCGCATGAGCTCTGCAGAACAACAAGAAACCGCGGACCAGACAAACAGCACAGAAAACCACAGTAGCCAGTCACTGCGCTATAGCGTTGCTGAGGCAATGCAGCGCTACTTCTCCGACCTCGGTGGCCAGGATACCAGAGACCTGTACCAGCTAGTAATGACAGAGGTGGAACCGCCGCTACTTAGTGCCACCATGAACTACACTAGGCAGAATCAAAGTAGAACAGCCGAGATTCTGGGCCTAAATCGCGGCACCCTGCGCAAAAAATTAAAACAATACGACCTTTTGTAATTACCTTTTACACCCTACTTCGAGGACTCCATGAGCGACCTAAGAAAAATCTCCCGCGCACTGATTAGTGTTTCTGACAAAACTGGCATAGTTGACTTTGCACGCAGCCTGACTGAAATGGGTGTTGAAATCCTATCAACTGGCGGCACCTTCCGCCTGTTGCGAGACAATGACATTTCCGTCACCGAGGTATCGGACTACACTGGTTTTCCAGAGATGATGGATGGGCGAGTAAAAACCTTACACCCCAAAGTTCATGGCGGAATTTTAGGTCGTCGCGGTACCGATGATACTGTCATGCAGGAGCACGGAATAAAGCCGATTGATATGGTAGTGGTTAATCTCTACCCATTCGCAGCAACCGTTGCCGATCCCAACTGCGATTTGCCAACCGCCATAGAAAATATTGATATTGGCGGGCCCACTATGGTGCGCTCGGCCGCCAAAAATCACAAAGATGTTGCCATTGTGGTCAATGCCAGTGACTACCAAGCGGTGCTTAATGAGATGCAAGCCTCCGAGGGACAGCTTGATTATGCCAGCCGATATCAACTGATGGTCAAAGCCTTCGAGCACACCGCAAGTTACGACGGCATGATTGCCAATCACTTTGGCGCCAGAAATACCGCCAATGAGAAGCGTGATTTTTCTGATACATACAATGTTCAGTATGTTAAAACTCAGGAGATGCGATACGGCGAAAATCCACATCAGAAAGCGGCATTTTATACAGAAGCCAACCCAGCTGAGGCCAGTGTTGCCACTGCAGTTCAGCTGCAGGGTAAAGCGCTATCGTTTAATAATATTGCCGACACTGATGCAGCGTTAGAGTGCGTCAAGCAATTCGATCAACCCGCCTGCGTTATCGTTAAACATGCCAACCCCTGTGGTGTTGCCGTAGCCGCAGATATTATCACTGCCTATGATTTAGCTTTTGCAACAGATCCTGAATCAGCGTTTGGTGGCATTATTGCTTTTAACCGTGAGCTAGATGCCAAGACCGCTGCAAAGATATGCGAAAAGCAATTTGTCGAAGTCATTATTGCTCCGTCTGTTTCTGCAGAAGCCGTAGCCGCAGTGGCAACCAAGAAAAACGTTCGACTTTTAGAATGCGGCGCCTGGGGTTCAGAGCGACCTCAAGACTTCGACTACAAGCGAGTCAATGGCGGGCTGCTGATTCAGGACCGCGATAACGGCATGATCTCTGAAGAAGATCTAAAGGTAGTGACAGAACGCATTCCTAGTCAGGCTGAAATGACGGATCTGCTTTTTGCTTGGAAAGTAGCCAAGATGGTCAAATCCAATGCGATTATTTATGCTAAAAACAACCAAACCATTGGTGTGGGTGCTGGGCAAATGAGCCGCATCAACAGCGCGCGTATCGCAGGTATCAAAGCCGAACATGCTGGGCTTGAAGTAGCGGGTGCAGTAATGGCCTCAGATGCATTCTTCCCATTCCGCGATGGCATTGATAATGCCGGCGCCGCGGGTATTAGCTGTATTATCCAGCCCGGTGGGTCTATGCGCGACGACGAGGTTATTGCCGCTGCCAACGAACTGGGTATGGCAATGGTATTTACCGGCATGCGCCATTTCCGCCACTAACGGTTGCACAACCTCGGCTGGAGGCTACAAAGCCACCAGCTTAGTTAGCTTGAACGCAGCTAGTGCTCGCTCGCGAGACTCTTTGATATCAACCACAGGCGCCGGGTAGTTGGCGCCTATCTCTACGCCGGCCGCCCTTAACACAGCAGCGGGCGCTAGCCAGGGTGCGTGGATATATTTCGCCGGCATTTTGGCAAGCTCTGGCACATAGCGACGAATGTAGTCTCCCTGCTTATCAAACTTTTCGCTCTGGGTGATTGGATTAAAGATTCTAAAAAATGGAGCAGCATCAGCTCCGCATCCAGCAATCCATTGCCAGCTGGCACTGTTGGCCGCCAAATTTGCATCCACGAGGCAATCCCAAAACCAATCCTCGCCCTTGTGCCAATGAATCAGCAAATTCTTGACTAGGAATGAGCCAACCACCATGCGCACTCGATTATGCATGTAACCGGTACTGTAGAGTTCACGCATACCTGCATCCACCAGAGGATAGCCAGTACGACCCTGTTGCCAGGCTTTTAATTCACTTTCTGTATTTTCCACCCAGGGAAACAGGTCGAATCTCGGCTGCAGGTTGTCTTTAGGCAGCTGAGGGAAATGATATAGCAGGTAATGACTGAATTCTCGCCAGCCAAGTTCGCTAAGGAAGGTATCTATGCTGGCCTCATTTTTAACCAAAGCTGCCGCGTCGCAAGCCTGATGCCAGACGGTGTTGACGGAAATCTGACCGAAGTGTAAGTAAGCCGATAGCCGGGACACATTGGGCTTGGCTGGGAAATTACGACCGTCGCGATAATCCTCAAGCTCGTCAATGACAAACTCATCAAGACGATTCTGAGCTGCGGTTTCAGTGATATCCCAGCGAGCGTCCATTTCACAATGCCAATTGATATTGGGCAACAGAGACAGCGCTGCAATGGACAGCGAGTCGTTGCGCCTATCTTGAATCTGAATGTTGTTAGGAATCGCTAGCGGCTTGCGCGGCGCGATTTTAGACAGACAACCACGGCGGTAATAGGGCGTGAAGACCTTGTAAGGCGTGCCGTCATTTTTAAGTACCTCCCAGGGCTCCCAAAGTAGCGAGCCGTTAAAACTCCTCACATCAACAGAGGCTTCTTTTAGGCTGGTTTTTATTTTGCCATCGCGCTGAATTCGCCAGGGTTCATAGCAGCGATTCCAAAAAACTGCACCAGCTGAGGTCTGCTCAACCAGCCTATTCAAAATTTCTAAAGGGTCGCCCTGAAAAATATTCAACCTGCCCTGTAGAGACTGATTGAGTGATTCAAGAGCCTGATGCAGCCACCACCGACTAGCGCCACCCATGGCCCAGTCACCGGGATTGGCTGTATCCAAGATATAGACAGGAATGATTTCACCCGCTTCGCAGGCGGCGTGGAGGGCTGGGTTGTCGGCAAGACGGAGGTCTTGTCTAAACCAGATTATCGATGGTCTTTTCGCGTCTGAGAGGCCCATATTTTTAACCATTGTTATCAACTCATCCTACGGCCAGGATGACAATTTAGATTGTCTTCACTTGGTATCAAGACTGGCATTTGGAGGTATTTTTCTTGCGGTTTTTTAGCGCACTGTAAATACGTTGTGCGCGCAGTCTGGTATAATTTTAGCTTTACCTACATCTGGAAATCTATCAATGAATGTACTGATTATTGGCTCTGGTGGGCGCGAACATGCACTGGCCTGGAAGGCTGCGCAGAGTGCGGATGTAAACAGAGTATTTGTTGCTCCGGGCAATGCAGGTACAGCGATGGAAGCCACTATTGAAAACCTCGCAATCAAAGTAGACGATTTTTCCGCACTAGCGGAGTTCGCTGCCAGCAATGAAGTGGGCTTGACTATAGTGGGGCCTGAGCAGCCATTGGTTGATGGGATAGTGGACTATTTTACTGCGCGCGACCTTCCCATTTTTGGGCCCACCAAGGGAGCGGCTCAACTTGAGGGCTCCAAAGCTTTTACTAAAGATTTTCTCGAGCGCCATCAGATTCCTACTGCAAGTTATGGAAATTTTACCGATGTGGATCAGGCCCTCGACTACCTAAAAGAGGTGGGCGCGCCCATTGTTATCAAGGCCGACGGTCTGGCCGCGGGCAAGGGTGTGATAGTTGCCATGACAATGGCTGAAGCCGAAGATGCTGTGCGTGATATGTTGGCGGGCAATGCATTTGGTGAGGCCGGGCATCGCGTAGTTATTGAAGAGTTTCTCGATGGTGAAGAGGCTAGCTTTATCGTGATGGTCGACGGCAAACATGTTCTACCCATGGCGACTAGCCAAGATCATAAGCGAGCTGGTAATGGCGACACTGGGCCCAATACCGGTGGCATGGGAGCCTATTCGCCAGCGCCAGTGGTTGACCAAACCATTTACCAGCGGGTTATGGATGAGGTTATCTACCCCACGGTAAAAGGTATGGCCGATGAGGGTAATGACTACACAGGTTTTCTGTATGCTGGGCTGATGATCATGGCCGACGGCACCCCCAAGGTTATCGAGTACAATTGTCGCTTTGGCGATCCAGAGACTCAGCCAATTCTGCTGCGTCTTCAATCAGACTTAGTGGCGCATTGTCTCGCAGCGTTGGATGGCAATTTAGATAGTCAGCAGGCGCAATGGGATCCTCGACCATCGGTTGGTGTAGTGCTCGCAGCAGGTGGATACCCTGGCACCTATCAAGGTGGCGATGTTATTAGTGGCTTAACCGTATCAGGTCAAGACGAGGTCGATGCGAAGGTTTTCCACGCAGGGACGACCCAACAGGGCGATGCTGTGATAACCAGTGGCGGTCGTGTTTTGTGTGCCACCGCCATGGGCGACTCAGTATCCGATGCTCAGAAAAAAGCTTACGAATTAGCGCATACTATTCACTGGAATAATATCTACTTTAGAGATGATATTGCATGGCGCGCTATTGAGCGTGAACAAACGAGTTAGCGGCAAAACATTAAAGCGGTCGCGCTGAGCTAGCGGCCCATCATAGGGGGATACTTTGGAGCATTCTTTTTTTAGTTTCGATATCCCCTTTGAGTCCTTTAGCAACTCCCATTATCTAACCCTAATTGTATCTCTATTGTTGCTGCTGTTGGTGATAAGGCTGGGCAAAAGTTTATCGGCTCAACAAAATTTGTGGCTAGGCCGAGGGATGTCTTTATTTCTCTCTCTGACTGTGGTGATTTTTTCATGGATTCACTGGACTAACGGCTTATTTAACTATCGCGTAGATCTCCCTCTATCTATTTGCAATCTGTTTGCTTTTACTGCGCCTCTGTTATTCTGGAACCCCAGCTACCGTCGTTTTGAGGTAGTTTATTTTATGGTTCTGAGCGGCACTCTTCAGGCCATGATCACCCCCGATCTGTATGCAGGCTTCCCTAGCTATGGGTTTTTCAAGTACTGGATAGTGCACGGGGGACTTGTGCTGATAGTGGTACATTACCTACTTAGCTTTAACCTAATTCCAGAGCCTCGGAGTATGCTGCGCACCTTTGTTTGGTTGAATATTTACCTATTGGCCTTGGTGCCTATCAATCTCTGGCTAGGTGCCAACTACTTTTATGTGATGGAAAAACCGTTAAACCCATCTATATTGGATTACTTTGGTCCCTGGCCGATTTATATCTTGGTGTGCGAGGTGCTGGCAATGGCCTTTTTTGCTCTGGCTTACGTACCCATTGTGATTGCCAAGAAATACTTTTGGAATACAGCTACAATCAGCGTAGGCAAGTAATCCGTGCATAGCAGGCGTCGATAAATAGATTATGACTCAACGAAAACTCACCGTATTAGACCAGCTGCTTACCCAAATGGATCAGGGGCTGCGAACTGTTCTTGGAAACGCACCAAGCCCTCAGCGCAAGTCGCCGGCGATTAATATCGAGGATGCTGAACTCTCAGAGCAAGAGCGCAAGCATGCTTTGGGGTTAATGCGCGTCAACCATGCTGGGGAAGTCTGTGCGCAGGCGCTTTATCAGGGACAGGCCCTGACCGCTAAGTTGCCCGAAGTAGGTGCGCAGATGGAGCACGCAGCCGAAGAAGAAATCGATCATTTAGCCTGGTGCGAAGAGCGTATTCATCAGCTGGGCGGCCGCACTAGTGCACTGAACCCTCTGTGGTATGCCATGTCATTTGGAATTGGTGCTGGCGCTGGGCTGATCAGCGATAAGCTAAGCCTAGGCTTTGTAGCTGCCACCGAAGATCAGGTCTGTGATCATCTGCAAACTCACCTGCATGAACTGCCCGAAAATGACACCAAGAGCCGCGCTATTGTCGAGCAGATGCTCGTGGATGAGGAGCGTCATGCAGAGGCTGCCCTGAAAGCTGGAGGTCACCACTTCCCTGCACCAGTGAAAAAAGTCATGACCTTCGTGTCAGCTGCTATGACAGGCAGCAGCTACAGACTTTAATCCGACGTCACTCAGTGTTCAGAGTCGCTATCAATATCTGGGGCTCTATTCTGAATTAAGCCCATAATAATATTCGATAGCCAGCGGTGAATCCCAGATCCCGACGTTCTCTTATGCTGCAGTAGAACTAGCGAAATAGTACCCTCATGAGGTAATTCGGCTGGGTAGCGCTTACGCACAATGCGGTACATTTCACGCTCCATTGTCAGGCCATATTTGGCCGCCACCATCAAGCAGTCCGTATCACAGACAGTTTCCATCGCCGTCATTAGCTGGTTTGTTACCAGCGCCTTTTTACGCTTCCGCCCCATATCACGCAATACTCGGTCAAATCGTGCATCAGTTCTAGCACTCACTTTTTTATAGATGAGCAAATAGTATTGTACGAAAGGGTATTCGAGAATCTCATCCAGTGTGACCCTAGATTTATGGGCCAGTGGATGGCCTTCGCGCATCCATATCGAGGGAGTGAAAATAGCGAGGCTTCTAGAGCTAATATCTTCGTTAATGGTTTTTTCAATATCAATAGCAAAGTCAAGACCACCCTCTGCTAGCTCACCCTCTACAGAATCGGTCTCGCTGGAAATAGACAGCACAACCCCTGGGGCATGCTCGGTGACCACCTTGGTCAACTCAGAAATCAAAGAAATGGCTACAAACTCTGGAACCGCGATAGTAATCTCACCCTCATAGGTGGCTGGATCAAACTCCCCCTCGCTCACCATCTCCAAAATACTATCTAGCAGTCTGGGCAGGCGAGCCTGCAGATCACGAGCCTTGGGTGTAGGCACCAACTCATTCCCGGTTCGGGTAAACAGAGGGTCGTCAAGCTGGTGTCTCAGGCGCTGGAGCACCCGACTCATAGCCGGTTGTGTAATAAACAAACGCTCAGCCGCCCTAGTGACACTCTTTTCTTCCAACAGCGCCTGCAGAGAGACCAAGAGATTTAGATCTAGTCGAGAAAGTTTTTGAAGATTCATTCAAAGAGCCCAAGGTTATTACCTAAACGCATACAAATAATGCAAACAATGCATTGGAATTATGACATGGCAACCACTATATTGCTACCCATAGAGCAATGGCGCTCATTTTTAACCACAGGAGAGACACATGACACTCGTATATTTAATGCTGGGATTTACTGGCCTTACGGGTGCTGCAATTGCGAAAGATAGTTTCGTTAAGTTGGAAGCACCTTCATTGAAGGCTTCTGAGAAATAAGGCTCGGGCAAGACAGGGCCTTATCAACAGATTTACCAGATTCATTTTTTAAAGATTTACCCCTCTTAATCCTCGCTATAGGATTTTTTTACGGGACCTACCCAAGGTCCCGTTTTTTTTGCCTACTAATTTATCGCTGGCCGCCACTTTCAGGGATATTACCCAGGCGCATAACGATAATGCAAATAATGCATTGGAATTATAGGCCTGAGGCTCTTAAAGTGCTTGCACTGAAGTTTTGTTTTCGAGAAGTAGCTGGTTGCGACTTCTCACCATGTGTTACCCCTAACCCCTCTTTGTGATTCATCCAAAGAATTCTTTAGGAGCCTTGCTTAGGCTCCTTTTTTTTGTCTTAAATTTATCCTCAGCGATAGCGCACTGAGAGGTTAATCGGTCGATTCCAAGCTGTAACTGTGTGAGATATCAACGCCTGCTGCTTCTAGCATTATTGAGGCAGAGCAGTACTTCTCTGCTGAGAGTTCAACGGCTCGTTTGACCTGAGCCTCTTTTAAGTCCTTACCGCTAACAATAAAATTTAAATGTATCTTGCTAAATACTGCTGGTACAGCATCTACCCTTTCAGCCTTTAGCTCAACTCGGCAATCAGCGATCTGCTGACGACCTTTTCTTAACATGCTAATCACGTCGAAAGAAGCGCAGCCGCCCAGCCCTATGAGCAACATTTCCATAGGGCGCACGCCCATGTTTCGCCCTCCCTGATCTGGAGCACCGTCCATAACTACAGAATGGCCACTGCCGGACTCCCCCAAAAACATTACACCATCAACCCATTTGACTGTTGCCTGCATGATTTTCCTCGTTATTTATATTCCTGTAGCGACCGGTTTGCCCCGCAACTGAGGCGTAAAGATTAGCACAACCGGCATCCTAAAATTTACGCGCACAGAGATATTTTTTACTACTATTAGTCACAGGGGTCGCAAATAACTGTTGTATGTAGTGGTAAAAATCGCGGCTTGGGAAAACCACATAAGGAGATACACATTGGCGCCTGCACCTCTTACCCCACATATCGACAATGTCGAAGAATTTTTGTCACATTGTCACCGTCGTCGATACCCCGCAAAGAGCACTATTATTTATGCTGGCGATCAGGGTGATACGTTTTACTACATTATCAAAGGTTCGGTTACTGTTGTTATTGAAGACGATAACGACGGCAAGGAAATGATTCTAGCCTACTTAAATCCTGGCGATTTTGTAGGTGAGATGGGCCTCTTTGACCAGGAGCATCGCAGTGCTTGGATCCGCACTAAATCAGAGTACGAAGTTGGCGAAATCAGCTATGGAAAATTTATCGAGCTCAGCCATCAACATCCAGAATTTCTGTTTGCGATTAGCAAGCAAATCGCGCAACGGCTCAGAGATACAACACGCAAAGTCAGCGACTTAGCATTTCTTGATGTGACCGACCGCGTTGCACGCACATTGCTCGACCTTTGCAAAGAACCAGATGCAATGACTCACCCAGATGGCATGCAGATTAAAATTACTCGACAGGAGATTGGCCGCATTGTTGGCTGCTCCAGAGAGATGGTTGGCCGCGTACTGAAAGATCTAGAAGAGCGAGAACTAGTCTCCGTCGCTGGTAAAACTATGGTCGTCTTTGGCACGCGCTGACGCCCTTAAACTGGCATAGCTGCATCCCTATTTTTAATCTCAAGAGAAAAGCAAACTGCTAAGAATTCATCACTCTACTAGAACTCGATTCCAATAGGGTGTTTATCTGCTGATTCGAATATACTTTCCGTCCCGATGACCGTAGTTACTGTTTAAAATAGATCTGCGCAGACTGTACTAGAGACTTGGAACAGCGCCCCAATCGAAAACATATTGATAGCTTGAATAAGAGTCTTAGGCCATGGCAAAGATTGAATTTAATAAAGACAAAAAAGAACTGTTAGCCCAAAAAATCCAGCTTTACTTCAACCAAGAACTTAATCAACAAATTGGACAATTTGATGCTGAATTTTTGCTTGATTTCTTTACCGAAGAAATTGGCGCCTTTTATTACAATCGAGGGCTGATGGATGCCCAAGTAGCAGTTCAGAGTCGTATTGATACGATTGCAGATGCCATCTGCGAGCTGGAAAAGCGTGTCTCACTCAATAGATAGCTAAAGGGTATCGATCAGCTAAACATCTCGCTGAGAAGCTGACCCGGCTCGTCACTGCGCATAAATGCTTCGCCCACCAGAAAGGCATTAACATTCCGTTCACGCATCGCAGCGACATCTTCTCGGCTGTGAATACCGCTCTCAGTAATAACAATCTTGTCTGCAGGTATCTGCTCTAGCAACTGAAAGGTGTTGTTAAGGGACACCTCAAAAGTATGGAGGTTGCGGTTGTTAATACCCACCATTGGATTTTCTAGCTTGAGAGCCGTGGCTAATTCAGCTGCATCGTGCACTTCGATAAGTACGTCCATACCAAGGGAAACCGCCACCTGATGAAGACTAACAAGCTGCTGTTCAGCCAGAGCAGAGACAATTAAAAGAATGCAGTCTGCGCCCATAACTCGTGCTTCATAGACCTGATACTCATCAATGATAAAGTCTTTGCGGATTACCGGCAGATCACAGGCTGCTCTAGCCTGTTTAAGATACTCGTCTGCTCCGTGAAAAAAATCAAAGTCTGTAAGCACAGAAAGGCAGGCAGCGCCTCCCTGAGCATAACTGACAGCAATTGACTCTGGGTCAAAATCCGCGCGAATGATACCTTTGCTCGGCGAGGCCTTTTTGATTTCCGCGATCACTGCAGACTCACCATTGGCTAACTTTGCGGTTAGAGCTGCGGCAAAACCACGGGGCTTAGAAGCATGACTCAGTTTTTGCTTGAGCTCACTCAGTGGTACCTGAGCGCTCCGCTCGGCTATCTCCTCAACTTTGCGTGCAAGGATCTTTTTTAAAATGGTTGGTGTATCGGTGTTTGTCATAAGTGTCTCTTGAATCTTTTTTAGCCGTCTAATTGAACCTGGGTGAAAAGTGCCAAATCGTTAATCTTAGCTTTGGCCATTCCACTGCCGATAGCATCCTGAGCCAATTCAACACCCTGCGCCAAATTAGCGGCACAGCCAGCGACGTAGAGCGCGGCTCCTGCATTAAGGGCAATTAGATCTGCAGCTTTGACGGCGTTTGGCGTCGATCTTTTTCCAAGGGCATCAGTAATCAATGCTAAAGATTGCTCGGCGTTCTCTACAGCTAGGCCCTCAAGACTCTGGCGCTGGCCAAGATAGTCTTCTGGATTAATCTGATATTCGGTCACTGAGCCATGACGAAACTCTGCCACATGGGTCTGGGTGGCAATGCTGATTTCATCTAAGCCGTCGGCCGAATGCACAACCATAATATGTTCCGCGCCGAGGCGCCCGAGCACCTCGGCCATGGGCCTGCAGAGTTCTTTCTTAAACACACCAATAAGCTGACGGCTGACTCCAGCGGGATTTGTCATCGGGCCTAAAATATTAAAAATCGTGCGCAAACCCAACGCTTTACGTGGGCCGATGGCATGTTTCATGGCGCTGTGATGGGCCGGCGCAAACATAAAGCCAACCCCTAATTCCTGAACACAGAGAGCTACCTGTGCTGGCGTTAAATTGAGGTTTACCCCAGCCGCTTCCAAAAGGTCAGCCGCACCACTATTACTACTCACGGAACGATTGCCATGCTTGGCAACCTGCCCACCAGCTGCGGCAACTACAAAACTTGAGGCTGTAGACACGTTAAACAAATTGGACTCATCGCCACCTGTGCCAACTATGTCCACTAGGTGCTCTCCAGATACTTCTACCCCGGTGGCCAGTTCTCGCATAACTTCAACCGCACCAGCAATTTCATTGAGGCTCTCACCTTTGATGCGAAGAGCTACTAAAAACGCCCCTATCTGTGCCTCATTCGCATTGCCAGTCATTATCTGACGCATGACATCACGCATCTCTGGAGCGCTTAGGTTGCGACCATTAACAACTGCCTCTAGGGCTGTTTTAATATCCATCAATCAGGACTCCAAAAAGTTCTGTAATAGGTCATGGCCATGCTGAGTCAGTATTGACTCTGGGTGAAACTGAACGCCGTCTATAGGTAGCTCTGTATGGCGCACACCCATAATTTCATCCATAGAGCCGTCCTCATTCTGGGTCCAGGCATTAACCTCGAGGCAGGCTGGCATCGAAGACTGCTCAATAACCAGTGAATGGTATCTTGTAGCTTCGAAAGGATTGCTCAGGCCTTGAAACACACCAGTGTTATTGTGGTGAATCATGGATGTTTTACCGTGCATGACCTGCTTAGCGCGGACAATTTTGCCACCGAAGCTCTGACCAATACTCTGATGTCCAAGGCAGATTCCTAAAATCGGGATGCGGCCAGCAAAGGTTTTAATGCAATCCAAACTGATACCCGCCTCGTTTGGTGTGCAGGGCCCTGGAGAAATAACAATCTTCTCTGGCGCTAGTTCTTCGATTTCAGCGAGAGTGATTTCATCATTTCTGAATACTCTGACATCAGCTTTCAGCTCAGCTAAATACTGCACCACGTTGTAAGTAAACGAGTCGTAATTATCTATCATTAATATCATTGTGACTCTCCGCTGGGTGCTCTGCACACCATGGCTGCCGCGCGCATAAGAGCGCGAGCTTTGTTCATTGTTTCTTCCCACTCCAACTCGGGAACAGAATCTGCAACCACACCTGCGCCAGCCTGCACATGTAGCATGCCGTCTTTGATGACCGCAGTGCGAATAGCAATTGCCGTATCCATATTGCCGCTCCAACCTATATAACCGACCGCGCCACCATAAATACCGCGCTTAACTGGCTCAAGCTCATCGATAATTTCCATGGCGCGAATCTTTGGCGCGCCACTGAGTGTTCCCGCGGGCAAGGTTGCCTTGAGCACTTCTAACGAACCCATTCCAGGCTTGACCGTCCCCACCACATTGGACGTGATATGCATGACATGGGAATAGCGCTCTACGACCATTTTTTCAGTCACTTCTACTGTGCCAGTTTGACTGATTCGGCCAACATCATTGCGCCCTAAATCAATCAACATTAGGTGTTCTGCAATTTCTTTAGGATCCGCGAGCATCTCTTGCTCGAGCGCTAAATCTTCCTCGGCATTTTTGCCCCGTCGTCTGGTTCCCGCGATGGGCCTCACAGTGACCTGCTCGTCTTCTAAGCGAGCCAATACCTCTGGCGACGAACCGACAATATGGATGCCATCCAAATCCAAAAAGTACATATAGGGTGAGGGATTGAGGCGACGCAGTGCACGGTAGAGATTAATGGGTTCAGCATCAAAAGGAGCTGACAGGCGTTGTGAAGGAACTACCTGCATGACGTCGCCTGCCAGCACATAGTCTTTTACTCGGTCAACGGCGGCCATAAAGTCCTGCTTGCCGAAACTAGAGGTAAACGCCTGCTCGGAAATGCCATCGCCCTGCATGTTCATGGGCGGTAGGTCTGGCGCAGGCTTGTCCAGGCTGCTCTCTAATTGATCAAGGCGTGCCTCAGCTTTTTGGAGCGCCCCGGGCTCAGCAGCGTCAACATGCACTACCAGCATGATAGTGCCGGATAAGCTGTCGAATATAGCCACCTCGTCTGATGCAAGAAGCAGGATATCTGGCGCATCCATACCATCTTTGGGTGCAGACTTGGCCAAACGGGGCTCTACATAACGCACAGTATCGTAGCCGAAATAGCCCACCAGCCCGCCAGTGAACCTAGGCAATTCCGGCAGGTTGGGCATGCTAAACATCTGCCGGAACCGCTCAACCTCCGCGAGGGGATCTTGGGCTGTACGGCTGACCATGGGCTTGCCATCTCGGGTTATTTCAAGACGATTGCCATACACCTTTAGGACGGTGGATGTCTGCAAACCAATTAGAGAGTAACGACCCCACTTTTCTCCGCCCTGAACAGATTCGAAAAGGTAGGAATTTGGGCCATAGGCCAACTTGAGGTAAACACTCAACGGGGTTTCAAGATCGGCCAAAACTTCTCTTGTCACCGGTATTCGGTTGAAGTTTTGGCTTGCCAGTTTGGCAAATTTTTCAGGGGTCATGATTATGTCCTAGTACAGAATAAATATTACAGGCGCACAAAACGCCACAGCGAGACTAGCTACGCCAACGCCACCAATGGCGCCTAACATCAAACTGTCCAAAGCTAGTGCTTATCAAGACCCATCTCCCTAAGTGAGGGCGAATATTGTAATCAAATTAGGAGGTTCAGTAAATTAACTGACCGAAGCTAGCTGCTCGCGCATCTCTGCGATCACGGCGGCATAATCCGGCTGATTAAAAATCGCTGAGCCGGCAACAAAAGTGTCTGCACCAGCGGCTGCCACCTCAGCTATATTGTTGACGCCAACACCGCCATCAACTTCTAGGCGAATATCATAGCCACTGGCATCGATCAGCTGACGTGCTTCTTTGAGTTTATCCAGCGTCGAGGGGATAAATTTCTGGCCACCAAACCCCGGATTAACCGACATGAGCAGCAGCATATCCATTTTATCCATAACCCATTTCGCAACATCAAGACCAGTGCCAGGATTTAGCACCAATCCAGCTTTACAACCCAGGTCTCGGACCAGCTGTAAGGAGCGATCTATATGATTTGAGGCTTCTGGATGAAAGGTGATGTAGGTTGCTCCAGCATCGGCGAACATGCGGATCAAATCGTCCACAGGCTGCACCATGAGGTGTACGTCAATTGGGGCGGTAACGCCATGATTTCTGAGTGCTTTACAGACCATGGGCCCAATGGTGAGATTGGGCACATAATGATTGTCCATAACATCAAAATGAACAATGTCGGCACCAGCCTCGAGGACATTATCGACTTCTTCGCCCAGTCGGGCAAAGTCGGCAGCGAGAATAGAGGGGGCAATCAAAAAGTCAGTCATAAAACACCATGAATTAATCCAGCCGCAATGATGCTCGAGTTCTACTGCTGGTGCAAATTATTTGCCTGAAATACAACCCAACGGAACAGCAAAAAAATGGCCACTTTAAAAGTGGCCATTTTTAAACGATCAGGCTAACAGATACCCTAGTCGGCGCGATCCGGGTGCACATGCCCCTCAGTTCGCTTGCTGCGCCTTTCCTCCATTTTAGCTTTTGCCTCAGCCTTGGTTACCATGCCGTCACCATCAACATCCATTGCTTTAAAAAGCGCCTGTCTCTTCTCAACCATTCTGGCAATAGCTGCTTCGTGCTCTTCAACAGAAATACTGCCATCGCCATCTAGGTCAATACGCTTGAACATCCCAGATTTATGATGATCAGCCACAGCCCCCAGGGTCAGGAACGCACAGAAGGCAAAAATGATCACTTGTTTCATAACGACTACCCTTTTAATTTAGTCTCAGAGAAAACGTCACTGGTCAGTTTTGGTTGACTGATTTATGAATACTCGTAATCTGCAAATGTCTCGCGGAGATCTTTCTTGCTGACCTTGCCTGTCGCAGTATGCGGAATTTCCTCGACGAAAACGCAGTCCTCTGGAATCCACCAACTGGCTATCTTGCCCTTAAGTGAATTTAGAACATCCTGCTTGTCGATGGAGGCACCTTCAATAGGGATGACAATCAGCAGGGGGCGCTCGGTCCATTTGGGATGGGGCACGCCGATCACGGCAGCTTCCTGAACATCCGGATGCGCCATTGCAGCATTTTCAACGTCAATAGAACTAATCCACTCACCACCAGACTTAATAACATCCTTAACCCTATCAGTGATGGTGACATAACCATACTCATCAATAGAAGCCATATCGCCAGTATCGAACCAACCATCTGCATCCAGCGCAGGTTTATCTTCTAGGCGATAGTAACCCTGACAAACCCAGGGGCCTTTGACCAATAGCAATCCAGAGGCAATGCCATCCCACGGCAGTTCATTGTGCTCAGAATCAACAATTTTCATCTCAACACCATAGACTACGCGGCCCGCGCGGACGCGGTAAGCATTCTTCTCTTCCTCTGAGCAACCTGTCATCCACTCCATAGGCTTGTTGTAAGAACCCAGAGGGCTCATTTCGGTCATCCCCCAACCCACATGCATGTAAATATCATGTTTATCCATCGCCTGCATCAACGACAACGGACAGGCAGAGCCACCAGCAACAACCTTTTTAAGGCTATCTACGGTACTTCCAGTCTTATTGAGATAGTCTACAAGGGCCAGCCACACCGTTGGGACACCCAGAGAATAGTTTACTTTTTCGGTGTTAATAAGTTTAGTTAATGTCTCACCATCGGCCATTTTGGGGCCTGGAAATACCAACTTGCAGCCAACCATTGGGCCGTTATAGGCAGTGCCCCAAGCATTGACATGGAACATAGGTACGATGGGCATTACCACATCATCACCAGACAGATTCATTACATCTGGCAGTGAACCAACAATAGAGTGCAACACTGTGCTGCGATGGCTGTAAACGACGCCTTTTGGATTTCCCGTAGTGCCAGAGGTGTAACACATAGAGCTTGCAGTATTTTCATCCAGTTCCGGCCAGTCGAAGCTGTCGGCTTTACCCTCGATAAATGTTTCGTAGCAATGAACATTGGTCAGTTTGGTTTGGGGCATATTGGCTTGGTCAGTCATCACCACATAACCCCTAACTGTGGGCAACCTGTCCTGAAGTGCTTCCAACAGAGGCACAAACATTGGATCGGTGAACACCCACTGATCTTCGGCATGATTGATAATAAAATCGATTTGCTCGGGAAAGAGTCTGGGGTTAATGGTGTGACAGATTTGTCCGGAACAAGAAATGGCGTAATAGAGCTCAAAGTGGCGGTAATCATTCCACGCCAGAGTGGCTATACGGTCGCCCGGCTTGAACCCAATATCTTGCAGAGCATTGGCCATTTGCCGAACTCGCCGAAATGCATCCTTGTAGGTGTATCTATGGTGAGGATTGTCTGCAGTAAATGAGACAATTTCACTGCCGCCATTAATACGATCCGCATGCTTCATTATCGACGTGATAGTGAGCTGGGAGTCCATCATCAAACCGTTCATACTTACCCCTTTTGTTCTTTTATTTGGTTATAGGGCAAGACTACCATCTGTTGATCAGCTAACAAAATTAAAAACTTCGGCCTATGGGTCACGGCGAGGTAACCTATGCAATGGCATGGGTTACCGCATATCTTTGGCCGATGAATTTGCTAAGTTTTTAGTGCAGATTAATACCTTGGGCTATTTGGATTAATAGTACAGGGGAATTTTCTGAAGGAGGGCTTCGATGGCCTGAAAGTCTGGTAGCGCATAACTAGAGCTGTTAATTGTTAGATTTATTTTGATGCAAGTATTAACCGCTTCGGGAGGCTGGCCTTTAAGTTCAGTGCTCTCCTCTACTGACAGGGTGTGTGGGAATCCGTTGGTCATAATGGCGTAGTATCTGTGGCTATGACCCTCGGCACAGCTATAGCTATGCCAACACCCTGCTCGCCCGTCTGTGCCGACAACACGGAGTGGTCATTTCTCTCAAGGATGCTAGTTAATTTATAGGTTTCTGTGGGCGAGTCATCCACGATTAATATTTTTGCCATCTACTCCAACCTCTTGTCAGATTTGTTGATTGATCTCCCTACCCCTAATATCAGGCGGACCGTACAGCTAAGTTGCTACGTACCTCTCGAGTGCGTCCAGCAGTTCAGCTCGACCAAAAGGCTTGGTCAGATAATCATCTGCTCCGACAACGCGACCTTTGGCCTTATCAAAAAGGCCGTCTTTACTGGAGAGCATGATTACTGGAGTGGACTTGAATTCTGCATTGTTCTTGATTAAGGCGCAGGTTTGATAGCCGTCGAGACGCGGCATCATGATGTCTATAAAGATGATATCTGGCTTGATACCGACAATTTTGGCTAGGGAATCAAAACCGTCTGAAGCAGTAGCTACGTCGCAGCCTGCTTTTACCAGCAATGTTTTGGCGGTACGCCGGATTGTGTTGCTGTCATCAATGACGAGCACTTTAAGGCCCTGAACATCCATTTTTTGTCACCACTCTTAAAACCACTTAACGTCTTAAGTACCGCCAATATCACTCAAGTTGTGGAATTTTAAACGCAGTTGTAATGTATAATCTACAACCCTTTATTTTTACTAACATTTTTGCTCGCTAGCTCACAGATTTTATTGGCGTTTAACATGTAGCTAATTGCCATAGATAGTTATAGTGCAAAAATCATCACAAGGCTGTCATTTATGGGCAAATCTCTTGGGGTCGTCATGGACCCAATTCACGCCATCAACTTCAATAAGGACACCACGCTCTCTCTGCTACTTGCAGCGCAGGATCAGGGTTACAAGCTGTTCTATATGGAGCAAAGTCATCTGTTTTTAGAGAATGGCAATCCGCGGGCAGAAATGCGCCCCCTGAGCGTTTTTGATAATCCGGAAAAATGGTATGAATTAGGCGGCGCGAGCTCGGTCCCCCTGGAGGAGCTCGATGTGGTGCTGATGCGCAAGGACCCACCCTTTGATGCAGAGTTTATCTATTCCACCTACATTCTGGAAGCTGCGGAAAGGCGAGGTACACTAATTGTAAACAAGCCACAGAGCCTACGTGACTGTAACGAAAAGGTTTTCGCTACTCAGTTTCCTCAATGCGTTCCACCATTAATGGTAAGTCGTGATCAGAAACGTCTGAAAAACTTTATCGCCGAGCATGGCGATGTAGTGGTTAAGCCTCTGGATGGAATGGGTGGAACCTCTATATTTCGAATACAGCAGGGCGATCAAAACCTCAATGTTATCCTCGAAACGCTCACCAGCTTCGGTGAAGAAACCATAATGGCGCAGAAGTATCTTCCGGAGATCAAAAGCGGTGACAAGCGAATTCTATTAGTAGATGGGAAGGTTGTGCCTTATGCTTTGGCGCGCATCCCAGCCTCCGGAGAGTTCCGCGGCAACCTCGCCGCGGGTGGTCAGGGGCTGGTGCAACCCCTAAGTGATCGAGATCATTGGATAGCGGAGCAGGTAGCCCCCACCCTAATAGAGAAAGGGCTGCTTTTTGTCGGCTTAGATGTGATTGGCGATTACCTGACCGAGATTAATGTCACCAGCCCTACCTGTGTCCGAGAAATTGACAATGCTCAGGACATCGGGATCGCACAGTTATTAATCGATGCCATTAACGCGCGCCTCAATAACCCCTGATTCTGTACCTGAAACCTTATGGAAAAGCTAATAGATAGTGCATGGAACAAAAGTAATGATCGCCTCAAAGGGTCTTTCTCTGCGGCTTTAGGATTACATTTAGCTTTGCTACTGGGCCTTAGTTTTGTGCTGGCACCGGGCTCGGCACCAGAAAGCTCTTTAGAGGTGACGCTAGCCATCAATACTCAGCAGACTGAGTCAGATAAACCCAGATTTATTGCCCAGTCTGATCAGAGTGGAAAGGACGCAGAGCAGCTGAGCCCAGACTCTGCCGAACTGTTACTTGAAAACCAGTTAACCAGCGATAATCAAGCTGATGAGGAGCTGCACACTGAGCAACATTGGCTGGGGCAATCAGAGCAGGCTATGCGCGCCAAACTCAACCATCTGCAACAGTCGTACCAGCGCTTACCCAAGATATCGCGGATGACGGCTGTGTCTGCTAAGTCGGCACCAGAAGCCGCTTACATGTATTACTTTGAGCAGACAATCGAAACCATCGGCAATCTCAATTATCCCAAAGAAGCTCGAGATACTAAGCTCGCCGGCAAAGTGCAGCTAATTGTAGTGGTGCTGCCAACTGGAGTAGTAAAACAGGTGTCTATTTCCAGCAGCTCTGGCTCTAAGATTCTCGATCAAGCTGCAGTGCGCTCAGTACAGCTTGCCTCCCCCTTTCGGGAATTTCCTGAGGAGCTCAGAGATCGGGACGAGATACATATTATCCGCACCTGGCAATATCAGGCAGATAATCGCTTAACAACAAGGTGACATTTAGCTCGCACCCCGTCGACAGCCCTTGAGTTTAGTCACCGAAACCCTCATATTGAGACCCATGAGCGACACAGCAAAAAAAACCATCTCCAGTCTAAAAAATTATTTTTTATTGGCTATGCCTCGCATGAGCGACCCGAACTTTTCTCAATCAGTGGTCTATCTCTGCGAGCACGGTGTTGACGGTGCCATGGGGCTGATTATCAACCATCAACTAGATATCTCTGTCAAAGCTATTTTTGAGCAGCTAGACCTAGAATATGAAGATAAATATGCCGATTCATTAATCTTTGATGGCGGGCCCGTGCAGCGTGATCGAGGCTTTATTCTTCACAAGAGCTGTGAGCGAAAGTGGGAGTCCACCCTGGCCATTTCCGACGATATCAGTCTCACCGCGTCCAAAGATATTCTCAGCGATATAGCGCTGGGCAATGGTCCTGAAGAATCCCTGATTACCCTGGGTTACTCAAGTTGGGAACCTGGACAGTTGGAAAAGGAGTTAAGCCAAAATAGCTGGCTAACTATTCCGGCAAATTCTGCGATTATTTTTAACACCGATTGCGCTAACCGCGCTGGAGCGGCAGCCTCCTCCATTGGCGTGGATATTGATATGCTTGCCCTTGATGCCGGTCATGCCTGAATCCACTGCACATCAGACAGTGCTCTGCTTCGATTTTGGCCTCAAACAAATCGGTGTAGCCTACGGCCAAACACTAACTGGGACGGCGCAAGGTCTGGCTATTTTCAAAGCTAGCGATGGCGTGCCTGACTGGTCAAAAGTTGGCGGGCTGCTCGAGGAGTGGAAACCAGACCTAGTGCTGGTGGGCCTGCCGCTGAATATGGATGATTCCGAAAGCGATCTCAGCCAACGCGCCCGCCGCTTTGCGCGCAGACTGCAGGGCCGGTTTAATATTGTGGTGGCTATGGTTGATGAGCGACTCACCAGCCGCGAGGCCAAATCAATGTTGCGCGAACAGCAGAGGGACAGTCGTCGCCAGGGCAAGCTGTCAGACCTAACCAAGATTGATCACCTCGCTGCAGCACTTATATTGCAAAGCTGGCTTGAACATCCTGATCTTGGTACGCCGCCCTAAGCAGCCTGATTTTACCAGCGCAACTTCTCTGAGGACTCATCCTCAATGGTTAAATTATCTATACTCCTCGCTGATTGACTTTGCTGATCGTCTGACTGCATTTTTATCATTAGTCTAAGATCATTTTTCGAATCTGCATGGGCAATCGCGTTTTCATAGCTTATCTCACCGTCGGTATAGAGTTCGAATAAGGCTTTATCGAATGTCTGCATGCCGTGCTCTGTAGAGCTACACATGATTTCTTTGATTTTGTGTACCTGGCCCTTGCGAATAGTGTCTGCCACCAATGGTGTATTGAGTAAAATTTCTATGGCCGCACGACGGCTCTTGCCATCAACTGTTGGAACCAATTGCTGGGCCACGATACCGCGTAGATTGAGGGACAAATCCATCCACAATTGGCTGTGGCGGTCAGCTTCAAAGAAGTGGTTGATGCGGTCTAGAGCCTGATTGGCATTGTTAGCATGTAAAGTCGCCAGCACGAGGTGCCCAGTCTCGGCAAAGGTTATGGCATGCTGCATGGTTTCTCTGGTGCGTATCTCACCAATAAGAATGACATTGGGAGCCTGACGCAGAGTATTTTTCAAAGCCACTTCAAATGAGTCTGTGTCGACGCCCACTTCCCGCTGCGTGATAATACAGCCCTGATGTTCATGGATGAATTCGATGGGGTCTTCGATAGACACTATATGACCCCGGCTGGTTTTGTTGCGATGCCCTATCAGGGCTGCCAATGAAGTCGATTTACCAGTGCCTGTGGCCCCCACAAAAATAACAATACCACGACGATTCATGACCAATTCTTTAAGCACCGGTGGTAACAATAGCGCCTCTGGAGTGGGTATCTGTGTCTCTATACGCCGCAGAACAATACCTATCTCACCCCTCTGATAAAAAGCACTGGCTCGAAAGCGTCCTGACTGCTCGCTGATAACAGCAAAATTAAGTTCTTTTTTTTGGTGAAACTCCAACTGTTGCTCTTCTGACATTATGCTTAATACCAACTCTTCACAGCGCTTCTGACTAAGCCTGGCTTCGCTAATCGGCACTACAGATCCATTTAATTTGATGCAGGGCGGCAAACCAACCGTCAAAAATAAATCCGACGCCTTTTGCTCAGCCATAGTTTTTACTAATTGCTCAAAGGTATCTGTAACTGCCATAGTTACCTCTACTAGCTGGTTCTAAAAATTTTCCGGTAATTTCGCTTTTTCCTTAGCGATCTCAGTACTGATAAACCGCTGATCAACAAGGTGATGCAAACATTGGTCCAGCGTTTGCATCCCCATGGCTCCGCCAGTTTGGATTGCCGAGTACATTTGGGCCACCTTGTCCTCACGAATCAGGTTGCGAATAGCCGGTGTACCAATCAATATCTCGTGGGCAGCGATACGTCCACCACCAATTTTTTTAGCAGGCTTTGTGAAATTACTGCCTGCAGGGACTCCGACAGCATTGAACGAACCATAGGTTTTTCTCCAGCGGGAAAAACATCCACTACTCGGTCTATGGTTTTCGCAGCTGAGGTGGTGTGCACAGTACCAAAGACTAGATGACCGGTCTCTGCGGCAGTCAAGGCTAGACGAATAGTCTCTAAATCGCGCAGCTCTCCCACCAGTATTACGTCCGGATCTTCGCGCAGTGCCGAACGCAAAGCCTCATCAAAGCCCATGGTGTCACGATGAACTTCGCGCTGATTAATCAGACATTTTTTACTCTGATGAACAAACTCAATAGGATCTTCAATGGTAAGAATATGGTCGTAACGGTTCTCATTGATATAGTCGACCATGGCCGCCAATGTGGTTGACTTACCTGAGCCTGTTGGGCCTGTTACCAACACCAGTCCACGAGGCATCAAAGATATTTTCCTGAATATGTCCCCCATCCCAAGCTGCTCGAGTGTGAGAACTTTGGAGGGAATGGTTCTAAAGACTGCCGCAGCACCGCGGTTTTGATTGAACACATTGACCCGAAACCGGGCTATTCCAGGAACATCAAATGAGAAGTCAGTTTCTAGAAGTTCTTCATAATCCCTTCTCTGCTTGTCATTCATTATTTCGTAGATCAAACTATGGACCTGTCGGTGCTCCATAGCCGGAAGATTGATACGACGTACATTGCCATCGATTCTGATAATAGGAGGAAGGCCAGCAGAAATATGTAGATCTAAAGCGCCCTCTTTTGCGCTAAAAGCTAATAATTCGGTGATATCCATTTTGTATCTCGCTTATTCCTTTAAGAGCCTGCAACTGCCGGTGCGCGCCACCACCGATTGTTTGCAATGGGGCAAAAAACTACATCTAATGCCGTAAGACTATGCCAAATATTGATAACAACATTACCCATGTGCAGAGACGCCTGCAACAGGCGGCCCGTGATGCAGGCCGCAATCCTGAGGACGTCCTATTGCTAGCAGTGAGCAAGACGAGAAGCAGTCCACAGCTAGCTGAAGCTATTAAATCCGGCATAACCAGCTTTGGAGAAAACTATCTTCAAGAGGCCGCACCCAAAATTTCCGAGCTTCAGAAGCACAGGCTGGACTGGCATTTTATTGGGCCTTTGCAGTCCAACAAAACTAGGCAGGTTGCCGAGCTTTTCAGTTGGGTCCATACCGTAGACCGTTTGAAAATCGCCCAACGCCTGAGTGATCAACGCCCAAAAAATCTGGCTCCACTTAATATCTGCCTGCAGATCAATATTGATCAGGAGTCGAGCAAGTCTGGTTTTACTGCTGAGCAGGCTGCCGAAGCCGCTCTTGCTATAGCCAAACTACCCCATTTGACACTACGTGGGCTGATGGCCATTCCCAAAGCCCGGCAAGATATTGCCGGGCAGCGCGTAGCCTTTACAAAGCTACGCAACCTCCTTGATGAGCTGAATAGTCTGCTGGACAAATCTCAGAAACTGGATACCCTCTCTATGGGTATGTCTGATGACTTAGAGGCAGCAATTCTTGAGGGCGCAACTATTGTTAGAGTGGGCACTGATATTTTCGGCCCGCGACACTAAGACACTCAACAAATTATAAAAGGTGTGTAAACGGACATGAGCTCAATCGCATTTATTGGCGGCGGCAATATGGCCTCCTGCATCATCGGCGGCATGATAACTAACGGATTTAGCCCCGATCAGATACTAGTGGGCACCCCGAGTGCTGGCACTAGGCAAAAATTGGAGTCCACCTATGGTGTGACTACCTTCGCCGATAACCACGCAGCCGCAGCTAGTGCTGACCTTGTTGTGCTCGCGGTGAAACCGCAGATGATGCACGCAGTAGTGGCAGATCTGGCTCCGGCACTGGGTCATAGACCCATTGTTATTTCAGTGGCAGCAGGTGTTCCGGTGGCGGCACTGAGCAACTGGCTTGCTGAGGGTATGTCTATTGTCCGAGCTATGCCAAACACACCCTCGATGCTCGAGTCAGGCGCTACCGGCCTATTTACCAACCAAACACTCAGTGATGCCAATCAGCAACTCGTAAATAGTATCTTTCAAGCTGTAGGCTATACCTGCTGGGTAGATGACGAAGCCCTGATTGACGCGGTAATTGCCGTTTCTGGCAGCGGGCCCGCCTATTTTTATTTGGTGATGGAAATTATGCAAAAGATTGGAGAGGAACTGGGCCTGCCCTCAAAAACCGCTCAGGAACTCTGCCAACAAACTGCATTGGGGGCGGCGCGGATGGCTACAGAGACTGGCATACCGCCCTGCCAACTGCGCGCTCAGGTGACCTCACCTGGCGGCACTACCCACGCGGCAATTAGCTGCTTTCAAGAACAGGGGCTGGAGGCTATATTCCGCCAAGCAATGAACAGCGCTGTTGGCCGCGCCCAAGAAATGTCTAAGGATTATTCCTCATGAGTGAATCTGTGTTTTTTATTCTCCGAGCAGCCATTGATGTCTATGCCTCGCTGCTGCTAATCAGGCTTTTGTTGCAGTGGGTTGGCGCCGACTTTTACAATCCGATATCCCAAACCATTTTTAAAATAAGTGCTCCGGCTGTGGGGCCTTTGCAGAAAATACTACCCACCTTAGGGTCCTTTAATTTAGGGGCTCTGGCCGCAGCAATACTGGTTAAGTGGTCTTTCTATCTACTGATGATGTCGCTGGGTGCGGTGGCTGCTTCTGAAATTTTCGTCTACCTATTAGTGGCCATTTTTGGCCTGCTTAGTTCGCTAATCGAAATTTACTTTTGGGGTATCTTTATTATTGTGGTGTCGAGTTGGTTTGGCGCCACACAGCACCCGACAGTGGCTTTGGTCTCTCAGATTATCGATCCCTATATGCAGCCTTTCAGAAATTTTATACCGCCTATAGGCATGATTGATTTATCCCCCATGGCCGCGCTTATGACACTGATCATTATTCGCTCCAATCTGCTACCAGCTTTGAGTAGGCTCATTCAGCCTCTACTGGGCTAGCGGGATATAACGCGACAAGCTGCTGACCATCAGATACTGAGCAGCAGCTTGCAGCGCATCACCTAGTTAAGGGGCAGGGTCCGGGTATTGGTTGTGGATAGCTTCGATTTCTGCCAAGACTTCTTTCGACAGCACCACCTCAACTGCGGCGATATTCTCCTCGAGTTGCTGCATATTGGTAGCGCCTATCAAGCAGCTAGTCACGAAGGGCTGCTGACAGACAAAGGCTAGGGACATCTGTGCCAACGTCATACCATGCTTGTCCGCTATTGCCATATAAGCCTCGGTGGCTGCTTCGGATTGCACACTACCGTAGCGAGCAAATCGCTCAAATAGCTCTAATCTGGAGCCAGCGGGCTTCTGACCACCAATATACTTCCCACTCAAAACTCCAAACGCCATAGGCGAGTAGGCCAATAGACCTACTTGCTCGCGAATGGCCATTTCTGCCAATCCGGATTCAAACTGACGACTTAGCAAATTGTAAACGTTCTGAATGCTCACCACCTTGGCCAGACCGCGCTCAGACGCTAGGCGCAGATATTCCATCAATCCCCAGGGCGCTTCATTTGAGATGCCCACATGCTTTACCAGACCCTCGTCTACCAGCTCCGACAGCGCGTCTAAGGTCTCTTCGATGGCAATACCATCAGCAGACGGATAGTGTACATAACCTCTCACACCAAAAAAGTTGGTCGCCCGTTCTGGCCAGTGGACCTGATAAAGATCGACATAGTCAGTTTGCAGGCGCTCTAATGAACCCTCTATTGCTCGACGAATATGGTCACGATTGAGGCGCGACCCGCCACGAATGTGATTCCAGTCAGGTCTGGTGTCTGCCCGCCCTACTACCTTAGTTGCCAGTGTCACCTCCGATCGTTTGACGGTCTGGGCCAACCAATGGCCAATATATTGCTCTGTCGCTCCTGCAGTTTCTGCCCGCGGTGGTACAGGGTACATTTCAGCTGCGTCAAAAAAATTTACGCCCTTTGAAAGCGCGTAGTCCATCTGTTCACAGGCCTGCTCGAGAGAATTTTGTTCGCCCCACGTCATGGTACCTAGACCGATTAAAGGCACATCTATATCAGTATTTCCTAACTTTCTGTATTGCATACCCCACTCCTTCACAATGGTTTAGCGCACCTCTCTGACAGGTGCCTGTTTTACTGTGCTAGGAAGTCTAACCGCAATTACAGAATCATAGCCAATTGACTATGGACAATTAGTCAAATAAAAAACACTCATCATTATGTTGCGTTAGCTGGGACGCCCTCTTAGACTTAGCAGGAATCTGCCACTTCGAAATCCTATGTTGCCCGACCATTTGCCAGACCATTCTGTGGGTGTAGTCACCAGCCAAACTGTAACCATTGAGCAGCCGTTAAAACTCGCCTGTGGCGTGGTATTGCCCACCCATGAACTGGTTTACGAGACCTATGGTGAGCTCAATGGCGAGCGCAATAATGCCGTTTTAATCTGTCATGCTTTGAGCGGGGACCATCATGCCGCCGGCTATTACGAGACCGAGGACAGGCCTGGCTGGTGGGACCACTACATTGGCCCTGGCAAGCCAATTGACACTAATCATTTCTTTGTTGTCTGTCTCAATAATATTGGCAGCTGCTTTGGCAGTACCGGTCCAATGTCAATCAATGCTGAAACAGGAGAACCCTGGGGCGCGAGCTTTCCCTCACTGCGCGCAAGAGACTGGGTAGAGTCACAAAAACTATTAATGGAGTATCTCAGTATTGAATGCTGGGCAGCGGTAATTGGTGGCAGCCTGGGAGGCATGCAGGCCATGCGCTGGTCTTTGGAGCATCCAAATAAGCTGCTTAATGCGGTGGTCATCGCCTCCTCAATGAAGCTTACCGCACAGAATATTGCGTTTAATGAAATTGCTCGACGGGCGATTAAGTCCGATCCCGATTTTTGTAATGGTAGCTATCTACAGGAACAAAAGGCTCCACTTCGGGGCCTGGCACTAGCGCGTATGATTGGCCATGTCACCTACCTGTCCGATGAACTGATGGGACAGAAATTTGGTCGTGAGCTGCGCATCGGTGATCTAGTAGACCGCAACGCAGATCCAGTAGAGTTTCAGGTTGAGAGCTATCTTAACTATCAGGGCGACAAATTTTCGGATAGCTTCGATGCAAATTCATATATTTTAATCACCAAAATGCTCGACTATTTTGACCTATCGAGAGAGTACGACAATGATCCTGTAGCAGCCTTTAAGCAGGCTAGATGTAATTTCCTGGTGATGTCTTTTAGCTCTGACTGGCGCTTTGCGCCACAACGCTCCCGTGAAATTACCGATGCGCTGTTAGCCGCCGGCAAGTCGGTCTCCTACGTCGAAATTGAGTCCGACAAAGGTCATGATGCCTTTTTGCTTCCCAATGACCGCTACGAGCAAGCCCTCAAGAACTACCTGGCACGAGTAGCCCAGCAGCTGACAGGTGATGCACGATGAGCCAAGATTACAACTTTATTAGTGACTGGGTAAAACCCCAATCAAAGGTCCTAGATCTCGGCTGCGGCGATGGTTCGCTACTGGCAGATTTACAGCGTCAACGAGGTATCTTGGGTTATGGCCTAGAAATTGATCCCCAGTCTATAAACCAATGTATTAGTAAAGGTATTAATGTCATCGAGCAGGACCTTAACAAAGGTCTGACAAATTTCGCTGATGATAGCTTTGATACCGTAGTGATGACACAGGCCCTGCAGGCGATGCGCTACCCACATCTAGTGCTTGATGAGATGCTGCGTATTGGTCAGCAATGCATTATTACTTTTCCAAACTTTGGATACTGGCGTACTCGAGCTTATCTAAATTTCCGCGGCCGTATGCCGGTGACAAAGCAGCTGGCGTATCAATGGTACGACACGCCCAATATTCACTTTTTTACGTATAAAGATTTTGAAAGCCTGTGTTATGAACGGCAGATAGAGGTTGTCCATCGCGAATGTCTCGCGGAGAGCTTTGTCGATCGAAAGCTCAAAGCTATCTGGCCTAATTTATTCACCCAAACTGCTGTCTATCATCTCAGCCGATAACGCTCTCACCATAAGAACCTGGAGGCTACACTCGATGAAAACGCTTATTCTTTCCCTGGGGCTGCTGTTAGCAGGAGTCAGCTACGCAGTCGAAGAGCCGCTGTACAAACAGCACGGCGACTACAGCATTTTTTACAGTGCTTTTAATAGCTCTTTTATCGCACCAGATATAGCGGTCGCCAACAATATTGTGCGTGGCAAAGATAAGGGGATTGTTAATATTGCGATGGTCAAAGATCTGGGCAAGGGCGAGGAAGGCGAGGTCACAGGTACCGTCTCAAATATTTTGCAACAGACTCAAACTCTAGAATTTGTGGCTGTGCGCGAACAAAACACAGTTTATTATTTGGCGCCTTTTGAATTTGATAATGAAGACTTTTTAACATTCAAAATTCGCGTGCGCCCCGAGAGTAAAGACGCCAAAACAATCTACCCCTATGAGTTTAAGTTCCAGAAAAAAATGTATCTGGATTAATTTGGGTTACAACAAAACATTGAGAATAACTTTGAGCACTGATCAAAAGCTTGTGTTAGCAAGCGCTAACCCGGGGAAAATAAAAGAGCTGCAACAGATGTTGGGCGGCCTCGGGTTTACCATAGTCCCACAGACTAGCTTGGGTATTCCTGATATCGAGGAGACAGGGCTCAGTTTTGTCGAAAACTCTATTCTTAAAGCTCGTAATGCAGCTTTGCTATCTAAGTTACCCGCGGTAGCGGATGACAGTGGTTTAGAAGTCGATTTTCTTAAAGGAGCGCCTGGTATCTATTCAGCACGCTTTGCGGGGCCGGAGGCAACAGATGCAACTAATCGAGAAAAGCTTCTAACCTTGATGAGAGATGTCCCCGCTGAACAACGTGGCGCGCGCTATCAGACGGTGATTGTTTACATGCGCCACGCAGATGACCCAACACCCTTAATTTGCCAGGGCACCTGGGAAGGCAGCATAGCTTTTGAAGAGAGAGGCGACGGTGGATTTGGTTATGATTCTATTTTTGAGGTTAGCGATACCAACTGTCGAGCAGCAGAACTGGACAAGCAGACAAAAAATAAACTGAGCCATCGCGGTAAAGCTATCGCCAATTTGCTGCTGCAACTTCAGAATCACTAAGCTGTGTTACAACTTCCACCGCTATCGCTGTATGTCCACATCCCATGGTGTGTCCGCAAATGTCCCTACTGTGATTTCAATTCCCATCAAGCTAGTGACAGCATTCCTGAGCAGGACTATGTAAAGGCGCTGATAGAGGATCTTAAAGCAGACCAGTCCTGGAGCCAGGGCCGCAAGTTGCATTCAATTTTTTTTGGTGGTGGCACACCAAGTCTGTTTTCTGGTGCGGCAATTGGCAACATACTAAATGCCGCCGAGCAGCTGATTGGTTTTCAGTCGGATATTGAAATTACACTTGAGGCAAATCCTGGCACCTTTGAGCAGAAAAAATTTGCCGACTTTTATCATGCAGGCGTCAATCGTCTATCCATAGGCGTGCAGAGCTTTGATAATGGTCATCTAAAACGTCTAGGTAGAATCCATGACAGTGATCAGGCGCTTAAAGCGATTTCGGCGGCTCAGGCGGCGGGCATTGACAGCTTTAATATAGATCTTATGCATGGCCTACCGGAACAAACGCTGGATCAGGCGCAGTCTGATATCCAGCTTGCCGTTAATAGTGGCGCTCAGCATATATCCTGGTATCAACTAACCATTGAGCCCAATACTGAATTCTTTTCTCGTCCGCCGCCGCTCCCCAATGATGATCGGCTTGCAGATATACAGCTAATGGGTATGTCACTGTTGTTTGAAAAGGGGTTCGAGCAGTATGAGGTTTCCGCTTTCGCGAAAAATGGCAATAGCGCTAAACACAATATCAACTACTGGCAGTTTGGCGATTACATAGGAATAGGCGCCGGTGCTCACGGCAAAGTCACCATGCCAGAAGAAAACCGAATTATGCGCACCAGCAAAACTCGCCAGCCAGACAAATATCTGGCCCGAAAAGCCTCTTTTATCGCCAATAATTCTGCTATCGCTAACGATCAGATAGCACTGGAGTTTATGATGAATGCGCTGCGGCTAAAGCAGGGGATCCCCAGAGACTACTTTGCACAACGTACCGGCATGGATACAACCCATATCGACAAACAGGTAGCTGAGCTTCAAAAGAAGGGCCTAATGGAATATAGCGACCAGCACTTTGTTACTACTCAACTTGGCTACCAATTTTTGAACAGCGTACTACAAGATTTCTAGCCTCCTAAAGCCCGTCTTCAGGAGACTCGGTTAATTTGTTAAACTGCACCCAGCAGATAACCAGACAGCCATAATGACGATACCCCAAGCTCAACCCACAGCCCCTGAGGAGACCGCAAAACTTTTGCGGCTGGCAACCTACGCCTCAATCTCGGTAGCCCTGATACTGATTGTAGCTAAGTTGGTTGCCTGGGGACTTTCAGATTCTGTTAGCCTTTTGGCGACGCTGATTGATTCAGTGCTGGATGCTCTGGCTTCGCTAATTAATCTCATCGCAGTTCGTCATGCGCTGACCCCGGCAGACAAAGAACATCGCTTTGGTCACGGTAAAGCGGAGGCCCTAGCTGGACTTAGCCAATCAATGTTTATCGCTGGGTCGGCTGGGTTTTTACTGCTCGAGGCTGGGCGCCGACTCATTAATCCAATCGCAGTTGAACAGGCTGCACTGGGTATTAGTGTCATGCTGTTTTCGATAGTAGCCACACTTCTGCTGCTCGCCTTTCAAAGCCATGTTGTCAAGAAAACTAATTCAACCGCGATCAGAGCCGACGCTCTGCACTACCGCACCGATGTCCTAGTTAATGGCAGTGTGATTCTCGCACTCTGGTTGTCTGTGCAGGGCTGGGCTGGCTTTGACGCGTTATTCGCCTGTGCCATTGGTATTTATATCCTTTACAGTGCCTGGGAAATTATTCGAGTTTCCTACGACCATCTTATGGACCGCGAATTGCCCGATGAGCAGCGCGAGCAAATCAAACAGCTAGTGCTGCAACATAAAAGCGCCCGCGGGCTGCATGACCTGCGCTCAAGGCATTCGGGAACTATGACCTTTATCCAGTTCCATTTGGAGCTAGATGATGACCTGTCACTACTGGACGCCCACAAAATCTCTGATGAAGTAGAAATGAGGTTACTAGGTGCGTTTCCTGGCTCAGAGATCATCATCCATATAGACCCCCAGTCAGTGGTTGGGCAGGAGCCACTGGCTACTTTCGACTAGCCGCCGCGCTTCCAGCGATAATATTTCTCTACCCAGTTAAGTACCCCATGGGGCACATGTTTACGCTTCCATTCTCCAGCGACATATTTATTTGCCTCGCTCATTGTGGGATAGCTGTGAATTGTCGCCAGCAGCTTGTTGAGACCGAGCTTATATTTCATTGCAGTAACAAACTCGGTGAGCAATTCACCAGCCTCAGAACCTAAAATGGTCGCGCCTAAGATCTGGTCAGAGCCCGGGGCGGTCAATACCTTGACTATACCCCTGGCATTGCCGTCGACAATAGCGCGGTCTAGCTCAGATAAATCATAACTGGTCACTTCCACTTCAATGCCCTGCTCTGCCGCTTCTCGCTCACTGAGCCCAACTCTTGCAAACTGAGGGTCTGTATAAATTGTTTGCGGCATCACCCGATAATCAACGGCAAATTTTTTGAACTGTCCAAACAGCGCGTTGACAGCAGCAAACCAAGCCTGGTGACCTGCAGCATGGGTTAACTGGTAGGGGCCAGCCACATCGCCACAGGCATATATACTGGGACAGCTGGTGCGCAAATAGGGATCTACAGTGACTGTGCCATTAGCATTTTGCGTCAGGCCCAATTCCTCAAGGCCAAAACCTGCGGTGTTTGCGCGCCGCCCCACTGCTACTAGGACTCGATCAAAGGATACAATTTTAGCTGGATCGGAAGACTCAGCGCTCGCCTGTTGTAGAACTGCCGAAAAGCCCGATGCCATCTTGGAAAAAGAGGCCACTTGGTAGCCTGTTAGCACCTTTACTCCTTCGCTTTTAAGGGCCTGGGTTAAACGCTCGGCAATATCAGTATCTTCTCTGGGCAATAACTGTGGCATGGATTCCACCAGAGTCACCTGCGCACCCAAGCGCTGAAAGGCTTGAGCTAATTCACAGCCTATGGCGCCACCACCAATCAGCAATAGTTGCTCCGGCAATGTCTCTAACTGCCATAGGTTTTCAGAGGTCAGAGGCTTAACCTGCTCTATCCCGGGAATGACTGGAATAATGGGGCTGGCACCGGTGGCCAATATAATTTTTTCAGCGCTGATCTGGCGCCCACGCACCTCTACTTGCCACGGGCTGACCAGTTTGGCATCACCCTGAATACAGTCGACACCCAACTGGGTAAATCGCTCAACGGAATCATGGGGCTCGATCTCTTTTATTACCTCCTTAACACGCGCCATTACCTGGTTAAAATCCACGCTGGGCTTGTCCACCTTAATTCCAAACTGACCGGCGATCTCAATATCTTTAACTGACTTAGCTGCGCGAATGAGCGCTTTGCTGGGCACACAGCCGGTGTTTAGGCAGTCTCCGCCCATCCTGTCTTTCTCAACTAAGATCACCTTGGCTTTCACCGTGGCGGCAATATAGGCACTGACCAGCCCAGCGCTGCCGGCTCCAATGACTAACAAATTAGCATCAAACTTTTTAGGTCGTTTGAAACCCCGCAAACCTTTGCGGCGTTGCAGTCCAGCCAATAGCTGTCGCACTACAAAGGGAAAAGCCGCCAGTAGCGCAAAGGATAAAATCAGCTGGGGTGTTAAAATACCTGCTGCTGAAAATTCTTCCACCGCGCCAAGTTCAGCGCCGGCATTTACAAAGACTGCAGTGCCCGCCAACATGCCAACCTGACTGACCCAGTAAAACGTCCAGGCTCGAATAGGCATAAGCCCCATTACCAGATTGATGACCCAGAAAGGGAATAGCGGAATTAGTCGCAGACTGAACAGATAAAACGCACCGTCTTTTTCCACACCGCGATTTATCACTGTTAGATAGCTGGCAAACTTGCCTTGCACCCAGTCCCGTAGAACAAAGCGCGAAGCCAAATAGGCTAACGTTGCTCCCAAGGTGCTCGCAAATGACACCAGCAGCAGAGCCATCCAGAAGCCAAAGATCATCCCTCCGATGAGGGTCAGTAGAGTAGCGCCGGGCAGAGATAATCCGGTTACCAGTATGTATATTGCAAAGTAGGCTAGTGCAGTTAGTAGTGGCTCCTGCTGATAGAGCTCCTGGAATAGGTTGAGAGACAGGTATTGCTGCCCATCAAATGCTATATAGGCTGCAATGACGATGCTAACAATTACTAAAACCGCGGCTTTAAGAGCCTTCATATTGTATCCTGCTGGTTGAGTGTCAGGTTAGACGCATAGCCAACCTTTGGTTCCATAGCCTAAATCTTTTAAGATCATTGAGTATAACGTTTGTTGCAACCAAGGGGCTGATGCTATCATGCCGCCAAATAATTTCCTGTAAATAACAACTGCTTTCTGGAGACCTTTTCTGATGAGCGAAAATATTGTTCATGTTACCGACGCTAGCTTTGAAACTGACGTTCTGCAATCTGATATACCAGCCCTAGTAGATTTTTGGGCAGAATGGTGCGGACCCTGCAAAATGATTGCACCCATCCTTGATGAAATTTCCTCAGAATATGCGGGAAAAATCAAAATCTGTAAGGTTGATGTAGACAGCAATCCAGAAACTGCAGCCAAGTTTAATGTTAGGGGTATTCCCACTCTGTTGGTCTTTAAGAACGGCACAGTGGAAGCCACTAAAGTAGGCGCGCTCTCAAAAGCTCAGTTGGCCGAGTTTGTTGATAGCCAGATATAGATAGCTCTGTGGCCCTGTAAGCAGGGCCACAAAATTTTCTTGCGCTTTGCTCAAGCAGCGCTATACTTCAAGCATTAATTTCTTATTTGCTGTTCTGACGCTCCAAATTTCTTTTTGCGCCACACTCGGCTTTAAAACCCAAATCTTTTTTCAACTGTGTTAAGTCACATTCAATCAATCCTATAGCAATGTAAATCCACCTCTATGAATCTATCAGAATTAAAACAAAAACCTATTGACGAACTTTTAGAAATGACCGCTTCTGCCGGTCTAGACAATCTGGCTCGTTCTCGCAAACAAGACATTATCTTTGCCCTACTAAAAAAACACGCCAAAAGTGGTGAAGACATTTACGGTGAAGGTGTATTAGAAATCCTACCGGATGGTTTTGGCTTCCTGCGTTCCGCTGGCGCCTCATACCTTGCAGGCCCGGATGATATTTATGTTTCACCCAGCCAGATCAGACGCTTTAATCTGCGCACTGGCGACGGTATTTCCGGCAAGATCAGACCGCCAAAAGACGGCGAGCGCTACTTTGCCATGCTCAAGGTTGATGAAATCAACTTCGATGCCCCAGAAAATGCCCGCAATAAAATCCTTTTTGAAAATCTTACTCCCCTATTCCCTGACCAACCTCTGCGCCTTGAAGCGGGAAATGGTTCAACCGAAGATTTAACGGGCCGTATCATTGATCTGGTATCGCCAATTGGTAAAGGCCAGCGCGGCTTGATCGTAGCGCCGCCAAAAGCTGGTAAGACCATTATGATGCAGAATATCGCGCAGTCGATTATTCGCAATAATCCCGAGTGTCATATCATCGTATTACTGATTGATGAGCGCCCAGAAGAGGTCACAGAGATGCAGCGCACAGTGCGCGGTGAAGTGATTGCTTCAACCTTTGACGAACCGCCAAATCGCCATGTTCAAGTGGCCGAAATGGTTATCGAGAAGGCCAAACGACTAGTAGAACATAAAAAAGATGTGGTGATTTTGCTTGACTCTATCACTCGTCTGGCTCGTGCCTACAACACTGTGATTCCCTCCTCGGGTAAGGTACTGACTGGTGGCGTTGATGCCCATGCTCTGGAAAAGCCCAAGCGCTTCTTTGGTGCTGCGCGAAATATTGAACATGGTGGCAGCCTTAGCATCATAGCTACAGCTCTGGTTGAAACTGGCTCCAAGATGGACGAAGTGATCTACGAAGAATTTAAAGGCACAGGTAATATGGAGCTTATTCTCGATCGAAAGATTGCAGAAAAGCGTGTTTACCCTGCTATCAATGTTCGACGCTCTGGCACTCGCCGTGAAGATTTATTAATGGACGAAGCTGAGCTGCAACGTGTCTGGATTCTGCGTAAATTGCTCCATGATATGGAAGACCTTAGTGCCGCTGAATTTATGATTGAGAAGCTTAAAGGCTTTAAGAATAATGCTGAATTCTTTGGCGCAATGAAACGCAAATAAAATTTGCGCCAAACTTAGCAAAGTCTGCGTATCATAGACTCAAGCGCAATGACTTAGGCTAACGCTCTATGAAATATTCCGACCTTCGCGAATTTATAGCTTTCCTCGAAAAAAGAGGAGAGCTTGTTCGCGTTTCTCAAGAAGTTGACCCCAACCTTGAGATGACCGAAATTAGCGACCGCACGTTGCGCGCCAAAGGTCCGGCTCTGCTATTCGAAAACCCCAAAGGCTACAGTACCCCTGTACTCTGCAATCTGTTTGGTACGCCAGAGCGGGTGGCCATGGGTATGGGCCAAGAGAACGTCACCGCGCTTCGCGATGTGGGCACTTTGCTGGCTTTCCTAAAGGAGCCAGAGCCGCCAAAAGGGTTGCGCGACCTCTGGGAAAAACGCCATGACTTTAAACAGGTGCTAAATATGCCTGTTAAAGAAATCAAAAAAGCACCCTGCCAAGAAGTTATTCTAGAAGGCGATCAAGTAGATCTAGACAGGCTACCTATCCAAACCTGCTGGCCTGGTGACGCCGCCCCCTTGGTAACCTGGGCGCTGGCGATTACCCGCGGTCCAGAAAAAGAGCGGCAAAATCTTGGCATTTATCGAATGCAGAAGATCGCCAAAAATAAATTAATTATGCGCTGGCTGGCCCATCGTGGTGGCGCATTAGACTATCGCGAATTTCAAAAGAAATATCCGGGCAAGCCCTACCCTGTCGCTATTGCACTGGGTGCAGACCCCGCCACGACACTGGGCGCAGTAACACCGGTCCCAGATACCCTCTCTGAATATGCCTTTGCCGGTCTGCTGAGAGGTGAAAAGACTCAGGTAGTAAAATGTATTGGCAACGACCTGCAGGTACCAGCCACCGCCGAGTATATTCTTGAAGGTTATCTGAACCCTGGGGACGAGGCCGAAGAGGGTCCCTTTGGCGACCACACTGGTTACTACAACGAGGTAGAGACCTTTCCTGTTTTTACCATCGACAGAATTACCCATCGCAAGAATCCGATTTACCACAGTACCTACACTGGTCGTCCGCCAGATGAGCCAGCAATTTTAGGAGTCGCACTCAACGAAGTCTTTGTGCCCATACTGCAAAAGCAGTTTCCGGAAATTGTCGATTTCTATCTGCCGCCGGAGGGGTGCTCCTACCGTATGGCTGTGGTTAGCATGAAAAAGCAATACCCTGGCCATGCCAAGCGCGTGATGATGGGTGTCTGGTCATTTCTGCGTCAGTTTATGTACACCAAATTTGTGATTGTCACTGACGATGATGTCGATGTGCGTAACTGGGAAGACGTGATCTGGGCAATGACCACGAGAATGGACCCCACTCGAGACACTGTGCTGATCGACAACACACCAATCGACTATCTGGACTTTGCCTCACCGGTCTCAGGCTTGGGATCTAAAATGGGAATGGATGCCACCAATAAAATGCCTGGCGAAACCAGCCGCGAATGGGGCGAGCCCATAGAGATGGATGACGCGGTCAAACAGCGGGTTGACGCGCTTTGGGATCAACTCGGCATCCAACAACCTTCGGCCGGCAAGTAATGTTAGAGTTTCGCCCAGCATCCAATGCTGAGCTGCCGGAACTCAAACGTTTCATTTTTGAGCACGGCCCAAATCCTTGGAACCATCTACCTGAAATTGGTGTGGATGAAGAGTTGTCACTGGTTGCCTGCAACAGTGGCTGCGCCATGATTGCCACTGATGTGCAGCAGCTAGTCGGCTTTGCTATCTTTTATTATCCGCAAGCCCTTCCGGAAAAATACCAAAAATATACTCAATCCCAGCAGGCTATTTATATTGCCGAAGTCGTGGTTCATCGTGATTATACGGGCAGAGGCATTGGCCAACGACTCTTATCATTGATTGTTACACAGGCATCCAATGCTGGTGCCGCTGTATGTCTTATTGACCGCCATGAAGAAAACTTGGCATCGGCAGGCATGATGCGCAAAGCAGGCTTTGTTGAGCTGGAGACCTACCTAGATCTTGAACGGCGTGATTATGGCAGCCGCAAAACCACCGTTATGGGGTATCAGTTAAATCCAGACTAACTGCAGGTTGTCCTGCTATGATGCTGTCTGATGATTATAAGAAGATGCTGCCAGCGGTAAGGAGATGTCTTGGTCTCTGAGCTATCTGCGCTGCGCGATTCACGAAATAATCAGTGACATGATTTTACGGGGGATAGTGATGGAGCAGTCCAGTACACAGTCTGAGGTTAGAAGTCAGTTCCATCTGTTTTCTCAAAGACGCTTTTTACCCTTTTTTATAACCCAGTTTCTCGGGGCGCTAAACGATAATTTATTTAAAAATGCGCTGCTGGTAATCGTTGTTAGTAGCGCCGTAGCCGGCTCAGACAGTAGCACTAACTTTATTACCAATCTCGCCGCGGGGCTGTTTATCCTTCCCTACTTTCTATTTTCCACCACGGCCGGTCAGCTGGCAGATCGCTTTGACAAAGCAATGCTGATCAGGCGCATCAAGTTTGTCGAAATAATTTTAATGTTAGCGGGCTGCTACGCACTGTGGCTGGGAGATGTGGCATGGATGCTGGCGATTTTATTTGCCCTTGGCGTGCAGTCAGCTTTTTTTGGCCCTATAAAATACTCGATCATTCCCCAGCACCTAACTAGCGACGAGCTTTTGGCCGGCAATGCTCAGGTGGGTATGGGAACCTTTGTATCTATTTTGCTGGGCACCCTTATCGGAGGCTGGCTAGTAACAGCACAACAGGGGCCAATCTATGTGGGTGTCCTCGCTACAGCTCTGGCAATTATTGGCTGGCTGAGTAGTAGACAGATTCCTGACGCACCACCTGCTTCAGTCGCGCAACAGGGGAGTTTTAATATCAATCCGCTTAGGGAAACTTTGCGCAATTTTAATATGGCTAGAGAAAACTCTACGGTACTCTATTGTATTTTTGGCATTTCGTGGTTCTGGCTGTTTGGCGGCAGCTTCCTCACTCAGGTGCCCAATTACGCAGTGACCGTTCTCAATGGACACCCTAGATTAATCTCGGTGCTACTGGGGGCTTTTATTGTGGGTGTAGCCATAGGCTCATTGCTATGCCATCGCTTTTCTAAGGGGCAGGTGGAACCAGGGCTAGTCCCTCTGGGCGCTATTGGTCTCAGTATTTTTGCCACAGACCTGTTTTTTTCTTCTGGCTCCTATCAAGCTGCCAACCAAATCACCACAGCCGTTATGGCTGGAGAGTTTGTAACTCTCACTGCCGGCATGCACATTATGCTGGATTTAATGTTTATCGGGATGTTCGGCGGCATGCTAGTGGTGCCGCTTTACTCAATGATTCAGCAGCGCACTGAAGGCGATAAGCGCGCTAGGGTAATATCGGTGAACAATATTTTTAATGCGGTCTTTATGGTCACTGGCGCTCTGCTGGGGATACTGTTTCTCAGCGTGCTAGGCTGGAGCATCCCAGAATTTTTTCTTGGGGTGGCCCTGCTCAATACGCTGTTCTTGGGGACAATATTTGTTCTCGACCCTATTTTTGTACGTCGTTTTGTAGCCTGGGTTACGAGGACTTCACAATAACTAAGAGCCCTTCCATCTGGGATTAACGCCTAATAATAAGCGGTAGCTGAGGTTGTAAGAACCATTGGCGCACCCACCTCTTCGCGCTTCACAAGGCCGCACAGCTGCTCAACCAGTTCCAGAGCGAAATCTAATGAGGTGCCGGGGCCCTGACTGGTAATACAGTTACCGTCCACTACCACTCTGGACTCGCTATTAAGCTCTTTAGCTTGAAGATGTTGCTGGAACATTGGATGACCTGTGGCCGTCTTTTCCTGCAACAGCCCTTTGCTGCCAAGTACCAAAGCTGGAGACGCGCAGATAGCGGCATAGAGCTTTCCCTGAGCAGCCTGAGATGCAAGCAATTTATCCAGCACTGCGTTATCAGCCAAATGCTCTGCGCCCGGTATGCCTCCGGGCACTGCGATTAGGTCCCAACTTGAATTGACACAGTCTTCAATATGGCAGTCTGCAACTAATTGAATACTGTGGGATCCACTAATCTGCAAGTTCTGTGACCGGTTTACACTGGCAATCTTGACCTCAACACCGGCTCTGCGCAGCACATCAATAATAGTGATTGCTTCGATTTCTTCGGTGCCATCTGCCACAGGCACTAATGCTGTTTTTGTCATGTGATTTCCCCTTTTTCTCGGTCGTGGGTATAGGGTACACTGTGCCGGAATTCAACAGAGCTGTCACGGGATTGAAATGAAAATTTATATTTTGCAGACGCAGGATAATCGCATTCTGAATAAAGATTTAGAGTGGAGCTCTGACGCAGATCGCAATGGTATTTTTCATGCCCCGCATAGAGATATCGCTCTCAACCAGCTGATTGAGCTAAACGCCAAAGATATAAATTTGCGAGCTGCTCTGATTGAATGCGAGACCGACTCTAAAGGGCGTCCAGTGCTCTGCTCTAATCTTCAGGCAAGCAATAGCGACCCTAAAGAATTAGACCAATCCAGCGCGGCTTGAAACAGCTCTTGTCCTTAACCAGCAAACTTGCGCTGCTCTCCAGCCCTGAAAAATCAGCGCTGCTCACCGGCATAGTGAGAGGAATTGAAAAAGAGGGTCTGCGAGTAGATCCGTCTGGAAGATTGGCTAAAACGCCTCATCCGGAAGGTCTGGGTTCGGCGCTTACTCATCCATCGATTACCACAGACTTTTCAGAGGCTCTGCTTGAGTTTATCACGGCACCCTCGTCGTCCATTGATGAGGTGTTGTTAGAATTGGATGAAATCCATCGCTTTACCTACCAACACCTGAGTGACGAATTACTCTGGGTGAGCAGCATGCCATGCCAGCTTGGAGACGACAGTAGTATTCCTGTCGGCAAATATGGTAGCTCAAATATTGGCACCATGAAGCGAATCTATCGGGTTGGGCTTGGGCATCGCTACGGACGCCTAATGCAAACAATTGCTGGTATTCATTATAATTTTTCCGTGCCGGACCAGCTTTGGCTTGAACTCCAGGCAGCCAGCGGTGATCAACAGAGTTTGCAGGATTTCAAAACCCAGGGCTATTTTGCCACTATTCGCAACTTTCGGCGGTACTGCTGGCTGCTGCTTTACCTGCTAGGTGCGGCGCCTGCAGTCTGTAGAAGTTTTGTTCGGGGCCGCGAGCATAAACTTGTGCCTGTGGGTAATGATAGCCATAGCTTGCACAGCCCCTATGCTACGTCCTTGCGTATGGGTGATCTTGGCTACCAGAGTGCCGCGCAAAGCTCGTTGGTTGTCTGCTACAACGACCTCGAACAATACGCTAAAACATTGCGCTCAGCATTGGAGCAACCCTACCCTGCCTACGACGAAATTGGCCTCAAGGACGCCAAGGGTAATTACAAGCAGTTAAGTACCGCACTATTGCAGATCGAAAATGAGTTTTATAGCTCTATTCGCCCCAAGCGGACAGCCAAACCTGGGGAGACTCCACTGCAAGCACTGGAAAATCGCGGCGTAGAATATATAGAAGTGCGTTGCGTGGATCTCAACCCGCTGGTGCCCAATGGCATTGACGCGCAGACCATCCGCTTTTTGGATACATTTTTGCTGTACTGCTTGCTGCAAGACAGCCCGCAGACTAACAATCAAGAATACGCGCGCATCCCCGAAAATATCATCCGTACTGTTTATCATGGCCGCAACCCTGAAACTAGGTTGCTGCAAGGCGAGCAAGAAGTTGCGCTGCGCGACTGGGGTCAATCCCTGATTAGTGCCATGGTTCCTGTGGCCAAACGTCTAGATGCTGCGCATCAAAGTCACGACTATAGCCTGGCTTTGACAACCATGCAGGAACGACTGGATGATCAAGAGAAGACCCCAGCCGCTACCCTATTGCGAGAAATGGTAGAGAATCAGGAAACCTATTACTCCATGGCAATGCGCAAAGCCTCTGAGCAGCGCGAATATTTTTGCCAACAGCCCCCCTCTGAAGAAACTAAGGCCAGATATGATCATCTGGCGCAGCAATCAAGGCAACGTCAGGCTGAAATTGAAGCCAGCGACACAATGTCTTTCGATGAGTTTCTGGCCGCTCAGTAGCGCTATCTAAACAATGAATTATCTCGCCCATATCGCACTTGGTGGTGAAAACCCCGAGCATCAGGTGGGCGGGCTGTTGGGTGACTTTGTTCGCGGCCCACTAATAGGCGTTTTCCCAATGGGCGTGGAGGTGGGTATTTTGTTACACCGTAAACTGGACGTCTTTGTTGATCAGCAGCCCGAGGTAAGGAGTTTTCTGCGGCGTTTCAGCAGCCCTATGCGCCGGTATGCAGGTATTGTCGCTGACGTATTTTATGATCACCTGTTGGCAAATCAGTGGCACAGCTATTATCAACAGCCACTGGAAAATTTTTGCCAAGATTTTTATGGTCATTTATCAGCCTATGAAAGTCAGCTGCCACCAAGGGCACAATTGTTTTTACAGCGCGCACCTGCAACTGGTTGGCTGCAGTCCTATGCCGATGAACAGCATCTGCCCATCATTTTACGAGCCATTGGCGAACGCCTTCTTCGCCCTGTGGCTTTGGATCAGGCTCTGCCCGTCATTGAGCAGCACAGAGAAGAGATCGAGGAAGAGTTTTCCCAGCTGTATCCAAGATTACAGACCTTTGTAGGCAACACTTTACAAGAAATTGATTTAAACTAGCCCCTAACCCGACCGCTAATCATCACGGGAATTAAACTTGAGGAGTCTATTTGTGGTTATACCCAGTTACCGAATTATCAATCTAGCTCAGGCTGTCGGCAGTGCCGGATTAATCGTAATCGCTATAGCCTACTTTCAAAACTTTCTCGGTTTAGAGCCTTGCTATCTGTGCGTGACTCAACGCGTCTTTGTTATTGCCATAGGCATTATCTGTGGTATTGCAGCGCTGCATAACCCGCCCAGACAAGGTCAGCGCTGGTACGCGGGCGCATCTTTTTTGGCGGCCGCAGTTGGCGCCTATTTCTCTGGAAAGCAGCTCTGGCTGCAAAGTTTGCCTGAAGATCAGGTACCTGCCTGCGGCGTACCTGTAGACTATCTGTTCGATAGCTTTTCGGCCTCAGAGGCTATCGGCATGTTGCTGCGCGGTGATGGTAACTGCGCAGAAGTTCAGTGGCAGCTATTGGGGCTAAGCATGCCGGGCTGGGTCATGATCGCATTCGCTAGCTTTGCGGTCTTGGGTGCAGTGCAATTTTTACGCAAATCTTAAAGTTCTCTCTGGCCCTCTCGGTGCTGGTAATATTCCAGTATCTGGGTGAGCTCTGCGCAAACCTGGGTGTTGTGAATTTGCCTGGTCCACTCTTGGGCATGTTGATGCTGCTTGTGGTTTTAACGTTGTATGGAAAATCCATAGAGTTTTTGGATCAGGCCAGTAACCTTTTAATCCAGAATTTATCTCTGATGTTTATCCCACCATCCGTGGGAGCATTTTTTCTAGGCTCGCAGATTTATCAGCAGTTCCCTCTGTTACTCGCCACTATTTTGTTAAGCACTCTATTAGCAATACTATTTATGGCGCTGTTAATTAAAAAGCTGCCCAATGCACCATCGGACAACGCCTAGCCATGGATTTTTTGAGCGTTCAATGGCAGCAGCTAGCCCACAGCTCCTGGATTATGGCGCTGTCTGCACTGGGGGTTTTTGCCGGTCTTTGGGTATACAGGCGCAGTGGTGGCAATCCAGTAATGCATCCTCTGCTGGTTGGCACGCCCTTGGTTGCAGGCCTGCTTTACCTATTCAACATAGATTTCGATAGCTACTATGCAGGTAATGGTGTCCTTAATTGGCTCCTGGGCCCCACTACGGTTGCGCTCGCAGTGCCGCTCTCTAAACAGATGCGCCAATTGCCGCCTCTTTTAGTCACTGTAATAAGCAGCGTTTTAATCGGTGGTTTTTTTGCCACTGCCTGCGCACTGGCCACAGCTAAACTATTTGGTATCGACCAGTTGATGCTACTTTCACTAGCGGCAAAGTCCGTCACCACGCCAATAGCAGTGGGTATTACTGAACAGATAGGTGGATTGGTCACTCTTATTGTAATGGTGGTACTGCTCACTGGGATCGCCGGAATTCTCACCGCACAGGCTATTTTTCGCCGCACCCAAGTGACTGACGATCGCTGGCAGGGACTAATTCTTGGTATTGCAGCTCATGCGATTGGCACCGCCAAGGCCTTTGAGAAAAGCCCCCGCTGTGGTGCCTTTGCCACGTTGGGAATGGGGTTGAATGGCATTTGGACCTCTGCATTTCTGCCACTGCTAATACCCTATTTTCTGCTATGACTAGTTATTATCCATCAAAAAAAACAGGTAAACTAGTTTTTCCAAGGGAGTGAATAAGTAGAGGATCTTATGTTAGAAAATTGCCAATCGTTACAGCAACACTGGGGCGGCGTGAGCGAAGTTATAGATCGCTGGCTAGAAGAACGCAGAGAATTGCTGGTCTTATATTGTGAACTCAGTGAAGTTAAACTCTTTGATGGTAACAACGAAAGCCATGGTAGCAAGCTTCAAAATTTTTGCGAGCTGATGGTTGATTATGTGTCTGTGGGCCATTTTGAAGTCTTTGAGCAACTTGCCGCGGAAGGAAAGGCATTTAGTGACAAGGACGGCCTTAAGCAGGGCGCCGAGCTGATGGAGACAATCCAGCCGTCTACAGAGGCCATTCTCGATTTCAACGACAAGTATCTAGCCACTGATGATCTGGACTGTCTAGCTACGGATCTCTCTAATATTGGAGAAACCCTAGCACAGCGTTTTGAATCTGAAGACAAAATGATCGAGGTGCTACATAACTCGCATATCAGGCTATTGCTGGAAGAATCTGGCTCAACTGAAGTTTAGGGCCTGCATCAATGCTCGGGAGTTAACAAAAAGCCCCGACTAGTCGGGGCTTTCTTTGCCTAATACATTATGAATGTCAATCGAAGTTCTATTCTGAGGCGATATTGGCCTGAAGCAATTCAACTTCGAAAATCAAGGTCGCATTTGGTCCGATTGGACCGGTGCCACCGGGGCCGTAGGCCAGATCGGCAGGAATATATAGCTCCCACTTCGCACCCTCTGACATCAGCTGAAGGGCTTCAGTCCAACCAGCGATGACCTGGGTCACACCAAATTGAGCTGGAACACCACGCTTGACTGAGCTATCAAACTCAGTGCCATCAAGCAGTCGACCCGAGTAATGAACCTCGACCATGCTATCTATGCCGGGCTTGTCCCCAGTCCCAGCCACGAGAACTTTGTACTGCAATCCAGTGTCAGTAGTTGTAACACCCTCTTTTGCACCATTTTCTGCTAAAAATGCGCTGCCCTCTTGCAAATTAGCTTCGGCTTGCATCTGCGTGGCCTGCTGCTCTGCCTGCTGCATCTCGTCGCGCTTAGCAGTCATCATCACCTCAAAGGCCTGAATAGTTGCGGCTATATCTTCTTCAGTAAGCTGCGGCTCTGCATTGGATAGACCGTCGCTAAATCCCTGCTGGAATGCTTGGGTATCAATTTCAATCCCGATAGTCTGGATATTTTTGCCGTTATCCATTCCAAGCAGGTAACTAATTTTTTGATCTTGAGTTTGCAATTCTGCCTCCTGAGGCTGGTTATTCATAGTGTCACAGCCAGCCAACGCAAGTAGTGCAGTCAATGAAAGAAGTTTAAGTCGGTTCATGGTTTGTCCTGTTTTTAACTGTTTTAAATTTTAGTTACCCTGGCTAGTTTAGGCCATTTTAATGCGTCAGGTTAATCAATTTTTCTGTAGATAAGGTCCCAGACACCATGGCCTAGACGCTCACCGCGCTTTTCAAATTTTGTTAAGGGACGATAGTCTGGCCGCGCTGAGTACTGGCCTAGTCCTGCAGTATTTTCAAAACCCTCGGCTTCATCCAAAGTCTCGAGCATCTGCTCTGCATAGTGCCGCCAATCGGTGGCCATGTGCAGTACTCCGCCGGGGCGCAGTCTATCGCGCACTAGCTGGACAAACTGTGGCTGCACTATGCGTCGCTTATTATGCTTTTTCTTATGCCAGGGATCTGGAAAATATAGTTGCAAACGATCGATACTCTGGGGCGCAAAGCACTCCTCTAAAACATCGTTGGCATCAGCCAGATAAACTCGCAGATTTTTGATCTCCTGAGCTATAGCGCCATTAATTACTGTGCCCACGCCCGGTGGATGCACCTCAATGCCAATAAAATCTGTATCCGGTGCCGAAGCTGCCATCTGTAGGAGGGAGTCTCCCATGCCAAAGCCAATTTCAAGCACCTTGGTGCCAGATCGGCCGAAGACGCTGTCTGTATCAATCAGGCCATCCGCTAGTTTTAGTCCATAGTCTCCCCACCCAGTATCATAGGCTTTGCGCTGAGCTTCAGTCATACGACCAGCCCGCACAACATAACTGCGAATTGATTTTTTTCGATACTCTGGTCTTATATCCATCTAAGTTGATCTTGTCGTTGCGGTGAAAAGTAGCAGCCAGCCAGTAATAAAGGCCAGCCCGCCCAGTGGTGTAATCATGCCAATAGCACTGATACCTGTAAAAACTAGAGCATAAAGAGATCCAGAAAACAGGACTATGCCAAGCAAAAGACTTTTTGCCGCCAAGGCCTGTCGCCGTATCTTTAACAGGTCGTTAGGCAAGCTGACAATACCCAGCAATGCCAGGGTATGCAAAAACTGGTATAGCACGGCCGTGCGAAAGGTCGCCATATGCTTTGCTGAGAGAGTACTCTCCAAACCGTGGGCCGCAAAGGCTCCCAGAGCCACGCAGAGCGCAGCACTTAGAGCAATAATCTGAATCCAAAGACGCTTATTCATAGCCATAAAAAAGCCGCAGTGGAATTCTCCAGTGCGGCTTACAGAAATCTCTTGTTAGGTCATACTTCCATTGCGGTGCGAACTTTCTTCATAGCGTTTTTTTCTAGCTGGCGAATGCGCTCAGCAGAAACACCATACTCGTCTGCCAACTGGTGCAGGGTAGCTTTTTTGTCGTCCAACCAGCGGCGTTGCAAAATATCCTGGCTGCGCTGGTCTAGACTTTTTACCGCTTGACTGAGGCGCAGATTATTATCGTCTTCGTAATCTTCGCTCTCTATCTGCTGTGCAGGGTCAGCGGCTTTGTCTTCCAGAAAATAAACTGGAGCGTAACTTGCGTTATCGTCGTCATCGTCGGATGGCGCGTCAAAGGCCGCATCACGAGCACTGAGGCGCATTTCCATCTCCATAACATCTTTAACTTCGACACCTAAATCTTCTGCCACGGCCTTTGCTTCCTCGGCGCTTAACCACTGCAACTGCTTTTTAGCGCTGCGTAGGTTGAAGAACAGCTTGCGCTGCGACTTGGTGGTGGCGATTTTAACGATGCGCCAGTTGCGGAGAATAAACTCATGTATCTCGGCTTTGATCCAGTGCACAGCAAAGGATACCAGACGGACACCTTTTTCAGGGTTGAAACGTCGTACGGCCTTCATCAGGCCAACATTCCCCTCTTGAATAAGGTCTGCCAAGGGCAAGCCATAACCATTGTAAGATCGAGCAATATGCACAACAAAGCGCAGATGAGACATAACCATACGTCGAGCCGCATCTAGATCTTCTTCGTAGTAGAGGGCCTCACCCAGAGACTTCTCTTCCTCAACTGAAAGAATAGGCACGGTCGCAGTGCCCTGAATGTATGCATTCAGGTTAGCGCCTGGGGCCATCCAATCCATAGTTTGAAGAGCTTTACTCATATTTCACTCGTTGCGTAGCTGGTCGACAATTCTAGCACTAAAATATTAGTGGTTCCTAGCCCCCAAAGGTTCAATCTAACTGGGGATTCACGGGACATTTTACGCGCTGACGGGCTATTTTGGCTCAATATCTCGCAGATGTTTACTAACCGCTATCCAGGCGCCGGTTACACCTAGACCGCCACCCAGGCTGACAAGGGTCGCAGAACCCAATACACCAAGGCCCTGCAATCGATATTGGCTCTGGTAGAGATCGGCAAGGCCAACCACTGAGCCACTAATCCAAAGCAGACAAACGTAGAGCATAATCAGCGCCAGTATTGATCCAAACAAGCCCAGTAGCAGCCCTGTATAGAGAAAGGGCCGCCGCACGTAGGCATTTGTGCCACCCACAAGTTTGACTACAACGATTTCATCGCGACGACTCTGAATCGCCAGGCGAATCGCATTGCCAATCACCAGCAATACCCCCAGAGCCAGTGTGGCGCCAAGCGCAACGACTATTTTGCGGCCAATCTCAGTCAAACTATACAGTCGCTGAAGCCAGGCCATATCAATCTGCACATCATCAACAGCCGGTAGGTCCTGAATTTTTGCCAGTAGCCGATTAAGCTTACTAAGATTAATAGAGTCTGAAGTAATCGGCTGAACAAGAAACACTGGTGGCAGCGGGTTGCCATCGAGGTGACGCAGCGCAGTACCAAAACCGGAGAGAGCTTTAAACTCCAAAAGGGCCTGTTCCGCTGAAATATAGTCTATCGAAATGACCCCAGGAAGGGACTGAAGATTATCACTAAGGCTATCTATCGCCTCTGGTTTGGCCGACTTTTTAACAAATACAGTTATCTGAGCCGAGGATTCAAAGCTGCCACCAAGCTGTCGAACGTTCTCTACTGCAACATAGAGAGCCGTAGGCAGGGCCAACGCAATAGCAATCACCATAACAGTCATTATTGTTTGCAGAGGCTCGCTCAGCATAGTCGACAAGCTAAGCCGCAGGGTGGCCCGATGATGGGCCTGGTACCCCTGCCAGCGATCGGTCAACTTTATATTTTGGCCGCTGGCGCCGCGCGGCAGACTATCGCGGCCAGGCCTGTTGTTAGCCGCCATGGTCTGCTCCATCATCCATTAGCTGACCCTCGTTAAGCCGCATGATTCGCAACTGCATCTGATTGATTAAATTAATATCGTGGGTAGCAATTAAAACAGTCACACCAACATTTTGAAACCGACTGAAAAGCGCCATAATTTCACTGGATAGCTGGGGGTCTAAATTGCCGGTGGGTTCGTCCGCCAGAAGAATGCGCGGCTTGTGCACCACGGCCCGCGCAATGCCAACCCGCTGCTGCTCACCCCCGGATAGGGCCAACGGTTTTTGCTGTTCTTTGTCCAACAAGCCAACGCCGTCCAGAGCTGCTCGAACCCGTCGTCCAATTTCACTTCGAGGATAACCAGAGACCTGCAACGGCAGAGCGACGTTATCGAAAACGGTACGCTCCAGCAACAGCTGATGATTTTGAAAAACCACTCCTACCTGACGGCGGTATATAGGAATCTGTGCACTAGACAGACGATTGATATTCTGGCCATTGATCAGCAAATTGCCTGAGCTTGGGCGCTCCATTAGCATCAATAATTTCAACAGCGTACTTTTCCCCGCGCCAGAATGGCCCGTCAAAAAAGCCATCTCACCAGCGTCCATTTCAAAGCTAATGTTATTTAAAGCTTCAAAACCGCCAGGGTAGCGCTTGCTGATGTTATCAAAACGAATCATAGCTGCTGCTCACTGCCCCCAGAGCCTAAAAGAGCCTCTACAAAATGGCGAGCGACAAAAGGCTGTAAATCCTCCTGTCCTTCCCCAACACCTATATAACGAACTGGTACAGAGAACTTATCCGCTAGCGCAAAAATTACCCCGCCTTTGGCAGTGCCATCTAGCTTGGTAAGAGCAATGCCTGTAACCCCAACCACCTGATCAAACTCGGCCATCTGGGAGATCGCATTTTGTCCAGTGCCAGCATCCAACACTAACAGCACCTCATGGGGCGCCGTTTCATCGAGCTTGCCGGCTACGCGCTTAACCTTTTTTAGCTCTTCCATAAGATTACTTTTGTTGTGCAAGCGACCAGCTGTGTCAGCGATAATTACGTCGATGCCCCGAGATTTAGCGGCCTGAACCGCATCAAAAATTACCGAAGCACTATCAGCGCCTGTGTGTTGAGCAATCACCGGCACATTATTGCGCTCGCCCCACACCTGTAATTGCTCAACCGCAGCCGCCCGAAACGTATCACCGGCAGCCAGCATTACAGACTTGCCCTGTTGCTGAAGCCGCGTGGCAATTTTGCCAATGGTGGTGGTTTTGCCCACACCATTAACACCAACCACTAAGATGACGTAGGGTTGCTGCGAGCCGTTTAGATCAAGTGGCTCTTCGGAGGGCTCAAGTTTTTTAAGCAGTATTTCTGCCAGTGCACTCCTCAGTGCCGCAGTGTCTTTAAGTTCTTTTCTATTGAGCTGATCGGTTATCTCAGCAAGAATACCTGCGGTGGCGTCAATGCCAACATCTGCCATCAATAACAGTGTTTCAAGCTCCTCTAACAATTCGTCATCTATCGCTTTGCCACCGAGAAACAGACTACCGATTCCCTCTCCTGTGCGCGACAGTGCTTGCCGCATTCGCTGGCTAAAGCTTGGTTTTTTCTGATTTTCGACCGCGACAGGTTCAGCTGGAGCACTCTGATCTGGGCTGTCGACCGCGGATGAGCCAAGCCTAAAGCGATCTAAAAATGATCGTTTTTTTTCTTCCACTGGGGCGCTTTTGTCTGAAGGTGAATCCATCGAGAGTTCTTAATGTTCCGGTTAATAAAATCTAGTGTATCCTACCATCTAGGCTATAAGAAGTATCCAAAACTCAACTCTCAGGAGCCCTCTCTTGCCCCGTCTTAAAACCCAGCAGCAACGGCCACAAAAGCTGAGAATAATCGGTGGTCAGTGGCGCAGCAGGCAGATCTCTTTTACCTCTGCTCCGGGATTGCGGCCAACCGGCGACCGAATTCGCGAAACTCTGTTCAACTGGCTGGCTGCTGACATTCCTGGAGCCCGCTGTCTGGATCTTTTTGCGGGCTCTGGAGCCCTGTGTTTCGAAGCGCTTTCGCGGGGCGCTGCCAGCTGCACAGCTGTAGAGCTAGACGGCAGGGCAACGAAGCAGATGAGGGAAAATCAAGAACTTTTGCAGGCGAACAATATAAGCATCGTTATGGCCGATGCTAGACATTATTTGCAACAGAGCGTCCCGCAGCAGCCCTATCACATCGTCTTTATAGACCCGCCTTTTGAATCTCAATTACAGGGATCAGTTTGCGCTGCCCTCAACAACAACCGCTGGCTGGCGCCTAACGCACTTATCTACTGTGAATTACCCACCTCAGATTGCGTATTTGTCGCTCCCGCCAACTGGCAGCTATTGCATGAAAAACGTGCAGGTGAAGTCAAATACAGCCTTTATTCTTGCATTGAGCCCATGGCTTAATTTAAGTACTATGCTGCCCTTCCACTTTTATTGGGACACCAAGTATGAAGACCATTGTCTATCCTGGTACCTTTGATCCTATTACCAATGGGCATATCGACCTTGTTGAACGAGCCGCCAAGCTTTTTGACAAAGTGGTTATTGGCATCGCTAGCAGCCAGCGTAAAAGCCCGCTGTTTAGCATTGAGGAACGCATCCAATTAGCCTCTGATGCGCTGTCTCATGTCCCCAATATTGAGATTCGTGGCTTTGATTATCTGCTGGTTAATTTTGTTAACGACTGCAAAGCTGATGCAATTCTTCGCGGCCTGAGGGCGGTCTCAGATTTTGAGTATGAATTCCAGCTGGCCAATATGAACCGCGCGCTTTCTCCTGACCTAGAAAGTATCTTTCTCACGCCAGCAGAACGCTTTTCCTATATTTCATCTTCTCTAGTGCGTGAGATATCTTCACTGGATGGCGATGTTTCAAAATTTGTACCGGCCAATGTGGTAGATGCATTGAGCCAGAAGTTTAGCCAATAATAGACGCCTCTATCTCTGGCAGCGCGGACAAAAAACTGAACTGCGCTGCCCTAGCCTTAGCTCTTTCAATAGCGTGCCACAACTGACACAGGGCTGGTCAGCTCGTCCATAGACAGCGAGTGTCTGCTGAAAATAACCAGGTTCACCATTGCCATTAACGAAGTCTCTTAGGGTGGTACCACCCTGAACTATGGCAGCCTGCAAAACCGTTTTTATATGGTCTGTAAGCACCTGATAGCGCTTTAGGGAAATATTGCCCGCACTGCGGCCGGGTCGAATGCCACTGCGAAATAGCGCCTCAGAAGCATAAATATTCCCCACACCCACTACAGTATTGTTATCCATAATAAAGGGCTTTACTGCGACTTTCCGCTTGCGCGACAGCTGGTACAGGCGTTCGGCATCAAACCCTGTGGATAGGGGTTCTGGCCCCAAGCCTGATAGCTGTCTGTGCTCTCCTTCTGACCATAGCCAGCAACCAAACCTCCGAGGATCGTGGTAGCGCAGCACTGCACCGTTACGCATACGCATCTCAATATGGTCATGCTTACGCAACTCAGTTTCAGGCTCAACCACGCGCAGGCTGCCGCTCATACCCAGATGGACGAGCATGGACCCATGCTCTAGTTGGATAATTAGATATTTTGCGCGCCGTCGAACGGCGAGAATAGTCTGGCCCTCGACGAGATTGGATAATCCACTGGTGACCGGCCAGCGCAACGACGCTTGCCTGATAGTCAATTTATCGATGGTTTGTTGAGTAAGCCAGGGCTCTATACCCCTTAGGGTAGTCTCGACTTCGGGTAATTCCGGCATAATTCGTCCTAATTCCGACATTTTTTAACTAAGTTAGAATCATTTCTGGCACACTGCTTTCAGAGACGGCAGAATATCACAGTCGGGTCGCTCGCCATGGATATAGAGTAACTGGCTTTTTCTATAAAAATCAGTAGAATGCCGGTTCCCTGAATTTAGTAGTTCCAAAAAAGGTACATTGCAAAATGGCGCTAGGCAAAAGACGTAAAGAAGAAGAGGAATCGCAGATTGATATGACGCCCATGCTGGACGTCGTTTTCATCATGCTGATCTTCTTTATTGTGACCGCTTCGTTTGTTAATGAATCAGGTCTCGGCGTAAACCGTCCGCCAACCTCTGATCAGCCACCACCAGATTCAGAAAATACCAATATCGTGTTCCGCATCTCCGAGAGCAACGAACTGACGCTTGAAGGCCGTCGTATCGACGTTCGAGCAGTGCGAGCCAACGTTGAGAGAATGCATGCTGAGAAGCCTGAAGCCAAGGTTGTAATCAGCTCTCACCCCAAGGCTAAAACCGAGTTGTTTGTGCAGATATCCGACCAAGCTCGTGAAGCTGGCGTGTACGACATCTCGCTATCTACCGACGAATAAGTCAGGGCATTGGTTCTCGCCAATGCCTCTTTCTAGACAATTATTACAACCTGTGACTTAATCTGGCATAAATAAATCTGCCAGTTGAGTCGTGGGTTCTAACATCGAAATTATCGTTGAATGCTGTTCCTAAAAACGGCGGCATCTGCGCAAACACATTCTCAATACCCAGTGTTACCAGGGATTCCCCAGAGTTGAAATAGTAGCTGAGCTGCATATCCTCCCGCGACCAAGCACCTGAGTCTCTCGTACGATCTTCAGCAATAAAATACTCGGTTAAATTGGAAACGTGCAGCGAAGACAGCGCCAGCTCCCAGCGGCCAAATTGCCAGAAGAGGTTGAGCTGTGCTGTTTGACTAATTTATCGACAAGCGCTTTATTCTTGTAATTCATTACCAATCTGACAAGATACTGGGGAGGTGGCAAAAGCACTGAGCCAGACTCCACCCATAATATATTTTGGAATAGTGAATGCGTGATCTAAAGGCAACATTGGACCAATCTGTGATCGCCAAGTTACGCGAGCATAAGCCCCGCTGTGGCGCTGAAGAAATACCAATGGTTCAGGGCGCTAGCCCAGAACTACGACAGTACCTCAACTTCTATCAGCTCCCTATTCCCCATAACTGTCTAAACCTCTATGCAGGGACAATAAGCATTGAACGGCAGCAGATTGTCACCATGGCCTGGGAACCAGAAAACTGCCTTGGCTCCGTCATCGTTGTTCACGGCTACACAGATCACACTGGGCTGTATAACCATTTGATCCAGCACTTGCTGAGCCTACAACTAAGAGTCATTTGTTTTGATCTTCCGGGTCACGGGCTATCAAGTGGTAAACCTGGTTTTATTCTAGACTACGCAGAGTATGTGGGTGTGCTAAAGCGCATTATTGATATTAGTCAAACCCAGTTCGGCGGCTCCCTGCACGCAATCGGTCAGAGTATGGGCGGAGCCATATTGCTCAAGCATCTATTTGAGCAAAGCAGCCAAGATTCATACCCATTTAAAAGTCTCAACCTGCTTGCACCGCTGCTACAACCAAAAAACTGGGGCATCAACCGCTGGCTATTTATGCTCACAAGGCCCTTTCGCAAGACACTAAAGCGGGTGTTTCGCCCCAGCTCATTTGATCAAGAATTTCTCGATTTTTTACGCGACCGAGACCCGCTCCAACCGCAAGTACTGCCGATAGAATGGGTGGGTGCTCTAGATAAATGGGTTCGACAGTGCAAGCACAGTAAAGGCAGTGATTTTGGAGTAAATATTATTCAGGGTAGCGGGGATAAGACTCTTGACTGGGCTTATAATCTATCGATCTTTGAGTCCTTACTGCCCAATATGAGTCTACATATTGTAGACAGCGCGAATCATCACCTAGCCAATGAAATAGAGTCCCTGCGAACAGAAATATTTACCGCTTTGAGCATGGATAGTTCAGCTTAGCTGCTGGGAATAGTTCGAGTCTTACCCTGGTCATCAATGGCAACAAACACAAATTCGCCCTCGGTCACCTTGCAGGGTTCGGACTTGTAATCATCGCTAATCCACACTTCAATGGTAATCTTAATTGAGCTAGTGCCCACTGCCGTGGTGTTGGCATAGCAGCCGACAACTGCGCCAACGGGTACAGGATTAAGAAAAGACATGCTACTAATAGCCACCGTGGCAACTCGGCCCTTGGCGATGCGCCCAGCCAAGATTGCACCGGCCAGATCCATCTGACTCAACAGCCAACCGCCAAAAATATCGCCATTTGCATTGGTTTCTCTGGGCATGGCAATGGTCTGCGAAATAAGTTTTCCTGCAGGTGTCGGCGGCTCATTAATGTTTTGCATTGGCAGGGTTTCTCATCCTTTAGTTGTTTTGGAGCTAGTTATAAATTAATCCAGGTAGCCAGGTGGCTAGCTGAGGCCAAATGGAGAGCATCAGAAGTAGCATTAGCTGCATCATAATAAAGGGCATTACACCGCGATACATGGCTGAGGTCTCTACCGAGTCTGGAGCAACACCACGCAAATAGAATAGAGCAAAACCAAATGGCGGTGTTAAAAATGAAGTCTGCAGATTAATGGCGATCATCACGCCTAACCAAACAGGGTCTAGCCCCATAGCCAAAAGCACTGGCCCAACAATGGGCACCACCACAAAAGTGATCTCTATAAAGTCGAGGATAAAGCCCAGCAGGAAAATAACCAGCATCACCAGCAGCGTTGCCGCGACAATTCCTCCCGGCAGGTTATTGAAAAACTGCTCAACCACCTCTTCGCCGCCAAAACCTCTAAACACTAGCGAAAATATCGCTGCCCCTATAAGAATTAAGAACACCATTGAGGTAACCTCAGTGGTATTTTGGGCTACCTCACGCAGCCTCGAAACAGTAAGCTGACCCTTGAATGCCGCCAGCAATGTGGCTCCAAAAGCTCCGACACCTGCAGCCTCCGTTGGCGTAGCTGCGCCGGTTAAAATCGAGCCCAATACTGTGACAATTAAAAACACCGGCGGCAACAGGTTGCGCATAGCTCTCGACAGGGTTTTGCTAACAGGTCCAATGTCGGGCTTACTCTGGTTAGCGGGCCGAATAAAAACGATCACATACATTAGGTACATCAACACCAAAATCAACCCGGGGATGATGGCACCGACAAATAAATCGCCAATGGATACAGTTTTGGGCGTAAAAATACCCTTGTTTAGCTGTGCCTGTTGATAGGCGCTAGACAGAGTGTCTCCCAGTAACACCAGGGCGATTGAGGGTGGAATTATCTGCCCCAACGTTCCTGTCGCTGCTATCACCCCTGTGGCCTGAGCCGATGAATATCCTCGTTTGAGCATGGTTGGCAGTGACATCAGGCCCATAGTAACCACGGTGGCGCCCACAATACCCGTACTTGCAGCCAGCAAAGCTCCAACTAAGACAACCGAGATCGCCAGTCCACTGCGCAAACCGCCTAGCAAGTCAGCCATACTTTCTAAAAGATCTTCAGACAGGCGCGACTTCTCTAGCATCACCCCCATCAAAATAAACAGCGGCACTGCAATTAATGTGGTGTTCTCTATGGTGCCAAATAGTCGGTTCGGCAATGCCTGCAAAAAGGCCATATCAAAGTAGCCGGTTGCCGCTCCCACTAGGGCGAACAGTAACGCAGTACCAGCCAATGAAAAAGCTACCGGATAGCCTGCCATAAGCACTAAGCAAACGGTGAAAAACATCAAAAAAGGAATAAATTCAGCCATTAGAGGTGCGGCTCAATACTATCGGTGTCCGGGGTATGGTTGTGCCCAGAAAGGGTCAGTGCACTTTTTAATACTTCAGCGATACCTTGCAGCAGCAAGGTCAGTGGCATTGCCAACATCAGAGTTTTTAGTAAATACACAAAGGGCAGCCCGTTGTTTTCAGAGGAGGTCTCCAGTATCGACCAACTGGCAGCAACATAGTCCCAACTCATCAAAAAAATCAGCAGCGCCACCGGAATCAAAAACAGTATCCCCCCTAGAAGATCAACTATCGCCTTGCGTCGCGCAGAAAAGTTTCGATAGAAAATGTCTACCCGCACATGGCCGCCACGCTTCAAGGTAAATGCAATGCCCAGCAAAAAAACTAAAGCATGCACGTAAGTAACCATTTCTTGCAGCGCAATAGAACCAGACTCCAAGAAATAACGCATCACCACCACAACAACCACAAGAGCTACCATGAATATTGTCAACCAGGAAATAAGTCGCCCGGTATACTCTGTAAATCGGTCAATTAAGTGAATACTGCTGCTTAGCATCTGCATAGAGTTAGTTTCTGCATAAAGGATGTTGCTTACCTGTAGTTTTTCTGGGTACAGATTAAAACTTTTATTTAGTATACCCTTCCCGCCGCTGGGCTCATAGCCACCAAGCCTAAAGACGAAGTTTAATCCGGCCAACATCAACGAGAATGGCGTCGCTATACATCAAAGGCTGTCGCTTTTATGCTGGGATAGCAGGCTAATTTAAAATGTGCCGGTAAATTGAGATTCTGCTGGCCACGCCCTGCACCTATAATAGCGCTGAAATAATGAGGCTAAAATCTCGATCTAAAATTCCGGGAATAAAAAGCGTCGATAATTTTTAAGTTCAACGAGGCAAGTTATGCGCAAAGTCCGCGGAGCTCTTTTAGAGGTCACGATCATACTCTGCATTGGAGGATTGATTGGTGCAACGCTGGCTGTTGTCTCCAACTATTTTATCATCGGCGCCGAGTATCTCGGCAAGCAGCGAGAAACGGGCACTCTGCTCAATCTGAAGTATGGTGATCAGTCTATTTCTCTGTCCAGCTTGCTGTTTCTGTGGGCAGCCGCCGCTGTGGTGCTACTGATAAAAAAAGGCCTAAAAGTCACCTCTTGGACAGGGCCGGCGGACGCAATTTACGCCGCCCATCAGCCTAACCATCCCCTAGACATCAAGCAGGGTTTTGCCTCAACGTTGGCGGCCTTTGCCTCTGCAGGCGGTGGCGCTTCCGTTGGCCAATATGGCCCAATCGTGCACTTTGGCGCCACCATGGGCGTCTGGCTTAAACGTTTCATTTCTAGTCGACTTAGCTATGAAATCTATCTTGGCTGCGGTGTCGCAGCGGCTATTTCCGCCGGATTCAACGCTCCTATCGCTGGAGTTATCTTTGCCCATGAGGCTATCTTGCGGCGCTTCTCTGTCAGTGCTATTGCGCCAATTACTGTGGCCTCCATCTCTGCCAGCACCCTCAGTAATCTCTGGTTCCCAAATGCCACCGCGTTTGAAATTGGGACAGCAGTACCCGGCCTGTCTGAGGTAGTACCCTTTCTGATGGTATTAGCACCTGTTTTTTCGATGGTCGCCATTGCCTTTATGATGACACTCAGGTCGTCGAGCAACTGGGCAGCGCGCACTAAAATATCACCCACAGTTCTGTTGTTTGCTGGCGCTACCGTTTGCGGCGTAGTAGGAATCTGGGTGCCTCAGATACTAGGGCTAGGCATCTCAAGTATGAATCAGATGCTTGCCGGAGATTACGGGCTAACCTTGCTCACCACTGTACTGGTAGCCAAAATTCTAGTGACCGCAATCTGTCTTAGCAGCGGCCTATTTGGCGGCGTATTTTCGCCGGCACTGTTCATAGGTGTTGCCTCTGGCGCGCTGGCAGGCCAACTGCTTACTGCACTTGGTTTTACTGATGTGGCTACCGTAGTCACCTTAGCTGCTATGGCTGCAGTGAGCTCCGCAGTGATTGGTGCGCCACTAACGGCTGTAATGATTGTGCTAGAGCTGACCCATTCCTATGAATATGCAGTGACTGCCATGATAGCGGTAACCCTTTGTAGCCTTGTGACCAACCGGCTGTTTGCGCTCTCTTTTTACGATCGGCAGTTACTGGATAGAGGTATTGATATAGGCAGAGGGCGAGATGCGCTTGCGCTGAGCCAAGAGCGAGTTGGAGACATTGCCAGTGCTGACATTGTTCAAGCAAGCCCAGATACAAGCGGTGACCAGGTCTACCAGTCTCTCCTGGCCTGCGGACACACAGAAGCCTATGTAGTTGCTGAAGGCCAACTGAGGGGCAAGCTTAGTATCTATGACGCAATTAAAGCCTCGGCAGATCCAGTATCTAGCACTATGGATGTGGCCCCTGCTAGGCTCTATACTGACCAATCACTCGATTATGCCATGCATAAAGTCAGTCAGTTTTCGGGGGAAAGTCTTCCTGTAGTGGATAGAGCCACCGGCAGACTCTGCGGCAGATTGACGGAGGGGGCATTATTTCAAGCAATAATTGCTGTGCAGCGGAAAGCTCGCAGGCCCGAGTAATACAATTTTTATAATAAAAATAAGGAGTAGCCTGTGAAAAAGCTACTGCAAAACAGCGTCCTCTGCTGCTGCTTGTTATCTACCATTGTCCTGGCGAATGACTTTGACGCCGGCATGCAAGCTGTTCAGCGAGGGCATTACGAGACCGCTTTACGCACCCTATTACCCTTAGCTGAATCTGGCATGGCCAAGGCGCAAAACAACCTTGGTCATCTGCATGAAAAAGGCCTTGGTGTATCTCAAAGTTATACAGAGGCTCTAGCCTGGTACGTTAAAGCAGGAACTCAGGGTTTGGCCAAAGCGCAGCACAATGTTGGCATGCTTTATTTCAATGGTACCGGTGTGGTTAAAGACCACGCGGAGGCCTATGCCTGGTTTGAACTAGCCGCTTCGCAGGGCTTACCCGAGGCACAGTACATGCTAGGCCTTAGCGAATATAGGGGTATGGGGCGAGAGATAAACCAGGGTGCCGCGCGAGTCTGGTTCTTAAAATCTGCCCTATTGGGCTATGCCAATGCCCAGTTTATGTATGCCTATATGCTGCAATCTGGTGATGGTGGGGAGTCAGAGCCCAGCACTGCAATGGTTTGGTCGAGCATTGCAGGCCGCAATGGTAAATCTGGAGCAGCAGCCATCAGCTCAATGTCCGCACAGCTGATGACCGATGCCCAGCTCAATGATGTCGAGGCAATGATCGAGCAGTGCCTAAATACAAACTATGCGGATTGCCCGCAATAATAAAGCATTAGTTCAATACAGTTGCCGACCTCACATTAACTCTATATTGAGTCGCCGAACTTACGATGGGGCCAACGCCGGTATTTATGGTGACTGATCGACCAGCGGGCAGAACCGACTCTAAATTGAACCATCTTGACTGCTCCCCCGCAGTGAGCCGCAGTCGTATGTTGACCATGCTAACTGGACTATTATTGAACGTGGTTATCAGCAGATAGCCCTGATCGGACAGGCTGATTTCGGCGGTTAGAAACAATTCCGGCTGTAACTGCAGTTGAGCTGATGCCAATCCTTTCTGCGCCTGCCTTGCCAAATCACCGCCAGCCATAGCCGCCTTCTTGAAATAACTTGTGGCCTGAGCATATTGCTGGTCATCCAACGCTGCATTACCCAAATAATAACTGGCCATTGGAGTAGGTAATAGTTCGTGACTGCGCCTGATATCAGCCAACCCCTGACTTTTCTGTCCCATCTCATGGCGCAGTACGCCACGCGCTAAATAGGGACTGAAGTATTCGGAATTCTTGCCAATGGCTGTGGTGAAGGCCTTTTCAGCATTAGTGAAATTGTTTTGCATCTTCCAGCTGAGCCCGCGTAGCTCCCAAAAATAGCCCTCATCTGATTGCACGGCAATGGCTTTATCGAGCAGAGCTATTGCCTGTTTTGGCTGCTTATTTTTCAGCGCGGTGGCGGCTTCTTGCGCAGCTTGGTAGGCCGGCGCATCTGTTTTAAGCTGAGCTATAGCGGCTTGATATCGCTCTGCATAACGCTGGCCACTTGGCAGGGGTGCAGCTCGCGCCTGGTTGGCCTCTACGCGCTGGATAGAGGGGGGATGGCTGGCAAATAATCCTGCAACAAAGCCACCCTGTTTACCCTCGCTAAGTTTGACAAAGGTGCGCTGAAGTTCGACGGCCCCCTGAGGCTCATAGCCAGCGCGGGACATGTAGAGCATGCCGTAATAATCAGATTCGAGCTCGTCGTCGCGGCCATATTTCGCCATCCAAGCAGCTGCCCCCAACTCCGATGCTAAGCCATAAAGCTGTGCACCCTCTCTGCCCTGAGTGCCGACACCTACAGTAAGGAGGCCAAGGCTAGCCAGAGTGCCACGGCTCATTTGTGAGGCACCGTGACGGGCTGCGGCATGGACTATTTCATGAGCCAACACAGCAGCCAACTGCGACTCATCAGCTAAATAGGTCAATAACCCACGATTGATCGCTATTTTCCCGCCGGGCAATGCCCAGGCATTGGGCACGGAATTATTTAGCACCACAAAGCTGTAAGGCAGATCTGGCATATCGCTGACCGCCGCCAGCCTGTTGCCAACCGTTGCCACATAGCGCTGAAGCTCGGCATCCAAATAATAGTCTCCGCCCTGTGACTGTCGCGATGGTCGATAGTTTTTTTCACCTAGGGCAATCTCTTGCTGGGGCGATATGAGAGACAGCTCGTTTTTACCTGTCACTGGATTGACCGAGCAGCCAACAAGAGACAGAACTGTGGCTATGGCTATTGCGTAATAGGTTAGTATTCTAGGGTTCATTTAATTATTCCGTGATTCTCAGCGACCTTCATAGGTTGCTATAATGACAGCACTAAATGCACTGGATTTCCATAAAACGGCGAATTTAAATGATGTTAACAATTATTTCTCCCGCTAAAAAACTCGACTATAACAGCCCAGTCGCTAATGTATCCCCTTCGCAACCTGAGCTTTTGAAGCATTCCGAGGAGCTGCTGTCTGGATTAAAATCCCTGTCGCCTCAGGGTGTAAGTGCTCTAATGGGCCTTAGTGACAAGCTCGGAGCACTTAATTATGAGCGCTTTCAGGAGTGGTCTACGCCCTTTACTGCTGAAAATTCAAGACCAGCGGTGCTAGCATTCAAAGGGGATGTCTATCAGGGCTTGGCTGCAGATCAAATGAGCGCTGCAGAATTGAACTGGGCTCAGGATAATCTGCGCATTCTGTCAGGTCTCTATGGCCTCCTCCGTCCACTGGATCTTATGCAACCCTACCGGTTGGAGATGGGAACTAAATTTAGCAATCAGCGCGGCTCGGATCTTTATCAGTTCTGGGGTGACATTATTACCAAGCAAATCAATAGCCTTTTGAGTAAAGACTCAGATGCTGTGCTGCTTAACCTTGCGTCCAACGAGTACTTTAAATCGGTACAGCATAAAAACATTCAAGGGCGTATTGTAACGCCGGTATTTATGGATAAAAAATCCGATAAATTTAAGATTATTAGTTTCTTTGCCAAAAAAGCTCGCGGCCTGATGAGCTCATACATCATCAAGAACAGGATTACTAACGTCGAGGACATCAAAGGATTTGACGTTGATGGCTACAGCTTTAACTCAGCCATGAGTGAAGGGGACAAATGGGTCTTTACCCGCGAACAGTAGTAAGTAGTAGTGCGTTATGAATATGCCATTTTCGCAGGCCTGTGAAAATAATCGTGGGCCAATATTAGCGTTGCTGCAGCCGCTGCTTGCAAAATCAACATCCGTTCTAGAAATTGGTAGCGGCACTGGACAGCATGCGGTTTGGTTTGCCAAACATCTGCCCCATGTCAGTTGGCAAACCAGTGATCTAAAAGAAAACCATATTGGGATTAATCAGTGGCTAAACGCTTATCCAGCGCAAAATCTATCGCCGCCAATTGAATTAGACTTAACACGGCCGGACTGGCCAAAAGGCCAGTATGACTGTGTCTATTCAGCAAATACTGCCCACATAATGCCTTGGGAGGCAGTGGTCAACCTGTTCGCCGAGTTGCGTCAACACCTTCCCTTTTCAGGGCTTTTTTGCCTCTACGGTCCTATGGCCTATCAGGGTGTTATTGAGCCGGAAAGTAATGTGCAATTTGATCAACAGCTGCGACAACGTGCAGCCCATCAGGGTATACGAGATTTCTACGATCTCAATCGGCTAGCCGGAGATGCTGGCCTGATACTATTGGACGATCACGCAATGCCAGCCAATAATCGCTTACTAGTCTGGCAAAAAACTGAGCAGTAAAACGTGCTCAACCCTCAGTTGGTAATCTAAAGCCAAACCAATAAATATCACCATGCCCACGCGATGATTATTTAGAAAGGCTTTAAAGCAACCGTCGCGCTCCCGAGTTCTAGCCTGTAGATGCTGACCTATAAAGTACAGCGCCGCCGCCCCTAGCCCAAGGCTATAAAACCATCCTCGACCAAACAGGGCACCCGCCCAAAACAACAGCAGCAGCGCCATGAACTGAAGCAGCGCAATAATTCTCAGATCATACTGACCGAATAAAATCGCTGTGGACTTAATGCCAATGGCTAAATCGTCTTGGCGATCAACCATCGCATAGTAGGTGTCAAACGCCACAGTCCACAAAATCACCGCAGCAAACACCAACCAAAGTGCCGGCGGCAACGCCTCCTGTTCTGCCGCAAAGGCCATAGGGACTGCCCAGGCCCAGGCGGCACCCAAACCAAGCTGAGGCAAATGGGTCACGCGTTTGAGAAATGGGTAAGTAGCTGCCAGTGCTAAGCCGCCTAAAGAGAGCAAGATAGTCATGGTGTTAGTCATTAACACCAAAATTAAGGCGACTAGTAAAAGCACAAAGAACAATATGAGGGCTTGCTTGGCTTCTATTTCACCCATGGGTAACGGGCGCAGTTTAGTTCGCTCGACGGCACCATCCACATGGCGATCGGCGTAGTCATTTATCACACAGCCTGCGGCTCGCATTACCAGGACACCAGCGGTAAAAATAACTAGGTTGGCCGCAGAAGGGGCTCCCTCAGCGGCAAGCCAAAGCGCCCAATAGGTGGGCCATAATAAGAGGAAAGTGCCAATAGGTCTGTCGAGGCGCATTAGTCGCAGCCAGCGATTAACGGGTTTAATTGTGTCTGTGCTCATGGTTTGGGCAGATATCCAAAACAAAGATTTTGATTGTAAGGCTTAAAACCGGGCAGGAATACCTCGCTGACCAATAGTGGTTTTTGATCTAGGCGAAATACCGAGCGCCTGCCCCAGAGCGGCGCATCAAGCTTGCCTAGTTTAGCAGGCAGCTGCCTATTGGCATGAGTATGACAGGCCACCTCAACCGGCTCCCTGCGCATGGTGGGGTCTTCAAATAACAAAGCCCCCAAAGGCTTGTTATCAAGATGGCGCAGGCTCCTTAGGCGCCCAGTCAAGGTGCTCAGTGGGATAACACTTCTAGCATAAACCCAGGGCACAGAATTCCCCAGCAGGATCACTTCACGAATCAAAGCTACCCGTCTCGTCGCTAGCCCCAGGGCGCGACGCTCAGAAAGCTTGGGGGTATCAAGTTTCTGTCGCAATACCTGTACAGCAAAGTTACCCTCGCTGGCATGAATAAGTCGTTGGGTCAGTGAACCTCTGTCCAACAGCCAACCTCGCCACTGCTTTGGCACTGACAGATCAGAGCCTGGGGTAATGCGGCGCCAAGCAGGCTCTTGATGAAGACGGACACTGGAGTATCTAACCGACGGCAAGAGAATCAACTACCCTTTGGATAAATTTCAGGGAAGCCCTCAGGGCGCGCTCGGAATCGCTTGTATTCCCACTGATATTGGCTTGGGGCCAGGGCAACTATAGATTCAACATCACGATTAAGTGCATCCAGACTAGTCTGCTGGTCACCACTGTATATAGCTTCGCTGGCAGGTCGAAAATACAGCTTCCAACCTCTGGGCGCCCGCAGGGCTGCACAGCATATTACCTGAGCACCAGACTTTTGAATTAGGTTATGCACCAGGGTCATGGTTTGCGCTGGCACACCAAAGATAGGTGAGAAGTCGCCACTGTTAGGCGGTGGCTGCTGATCGGGAAGAATTGCTGTGGTTTCTCCGCGACGCAAGGCTTTAAGCAGTGCGGCCACACCGCGTACATTCGTGGGTACTAGTGTGGCACCAGATCTCTCTCTTGAAGATTTAACCCAGCTTTCCAGTTCAATCATTTTAGGCGGTTCGTAGAGTGAGGTCATGATGGTCTGTTTGGAGATCCATAGGCCAAGCACTTCCCAGTTGCCCTGGTGCGGTATAAGCAGGATGGTGCCACGCTTATTATCCAATGCAGTCTGCAGAAATTCCTGACCATCAATGCCGACAATTTTGCTGGATAGCCACTGTGACGATTTGCGCCAAAGTCTAGGGGTTTCAAAGAATGCCTGACCCAACTGAGACATTCTCTGTTTGCAGAGATCATCTATCTGTGCGGGGCTGAGATCGGGATAACAAAGTGGTAAATTGATCTTGGTAACGCGATAGGGCCGCGAGTTGGTCCAGCGCAGCATCACACCTAGGGCGTCACCAAGACGCCTAGATACCGCCAGCGGTATCCGGGCAATTAGGCTAAGAAGCAAAAGTATGGTTTTATTTTTCAAAGCTTCCCTAACAACTCGTTTTTAAGATAGTGACGCAAATCTTCACCAATCTCACCGTGCTCAAGGCCCAGTTCAATATTGGCTTTTAACAGGCCCATTTTACTACCGCAATCGTAGCGAACACCCTCGTACTCATATGCCAAGACCTGCTCTTCAGCAAGCAGTGTCTGTATCGCATCGGTCAACTGATACTCACCGCCGGCTCCTGGCTTAAGTCGGGCCAGATGACTAAATATCTGGGGAGTGAAAATATATCGCCCAGTGACGCCCATATCAGAAGGAGCGTCTTCCAAAGCGGGCTTCTCAACGATCTTGTCTAACAGGTAAACCCGTTCACTCTGCTTGGCACCACTGACTACACCATAGGACGATATATCAGGGCCTGGCACTCGCTGCACCGCGATCACTGAGCTTTTGTAAAAATCATAAAGCTCAACCATCTGTTTAACGGCCCCCTTTTTGTGATGGATAAGATCATCGGCGAGAATCACCGCAAAGGGCTCATCACCGACCAGGTGCGCAGCGGTCGACACTGCGTGCCCCAGGCCCAGCGCTTCATTCTGACGAATATAAGTACAGCTGACTCCCTTGGGTACAACATTTTGTGCAATGGCTAAGAGGTCCTTTTTACCGCGCTTTTCTAGTTGGTGTTCCAACTCATAGGCCTTATCAAAATGATCGGCAATGCTACGTTTGGTGCGGCCAGTGACAAATATCATCTCTGTTATACCAGCTTCAACTGCTTCCTCAACCGCATATTGAATAAGCGGCTTATCGACGACGGGCATCATCTCTTTGGGGCTGGCTTTAGTTGCTGGCAAAAATCTTGTACCCATGCCTGCAACAGGAAACACTGCTTTGCGGACTTTTTCTCCGTGTCTAATATGAACCATTTACGACTCCCTAGGCTACATCATTATTTATCCAGCGGGCATTATATCCATAACTGATTGGCTCTAGGCCATTAAATACAGTCATTAGCTAAGTATTTCCCTATCTTTCTGGCTATGCGGGTTTATAATTGCGGGTTCTGTTTTTCGCATAAAATATTTGTAGGTGATATTCGTGGGCAATCTTTGCGCTCCTCCTGATACCTTTCAGGAACTTATAGCAAGACTTCAAGAGTACTGGGCTGAAAAGGGCTGTGTGGTTATGCAGCCCCTCGATATGGAAGTGGGAGCCGGCACCTTTCACCCAGCGACCTTTCTGCGCTCAATAGGCCCAGAAGTTTGGAATAGCGCCTATGTTCAGCCTTCTCGCCGACCTGCAGATGGTCGCTACGGAGAAAACCCTAATCGTCTGCAACATTATTATCAATTTCAGGTGGTTATGAAGCCATCGCCTGCTGATTTTCAGGAGCTGTATTTAGGCTCATTGCGCCACCTAGGTATAGATACTCTGGTACATGATGTGCGCTTTGTGGAAGATAATTGGGAGTCGCCAACACTCGGGGCCTGGGGCCTGGGCTGGGAAATCTGGTTGAACGGCATGGAAGTCTCGCAATTTACCTATTTTCAGCAGGTGGGCGGGCTTGAGTGCTATCCAGTGACCGGTGAAATTACCTATGGTCTTGAGCGCATAGCTATGTACCTGCAGTCAATTGATAGCATCTACGATTTAGTCTGGGCACGGGGTCCTGACGGCGATGTGAGTTATGGTGATGTGTTTTTGCAAAACGAACGAGAGATGTCTACATACAATTTCGAACATGCAGATGTCGATTTCCTGTTTGGCGCCTTTGATCAGTATGAAAAAGATGCCAACCGCCTAATTGACGAGAAGCTTCCACTGCCTGCCTATGAGATGGTAATGAAAGCCTCGCATACTTTTAACCTTCTGGATGCGCGTAAAGCGATCTCTGTGACAGAGCGTCAGCGCTATATTTTGCGTGTTCGCACCCTGGCTCGAGGTGTTGCTCAGGGTTACTTCGACTCACGAATGGCTGCTGGCTTTCCGCTTGCGGACAGCGCTATTGCTGCGGAAGTCATTGCCAAACAGTCAGGAGAATCAAAATGAGCGCGGATTTTCTGATTGAACTAGGCACCGAAGAATTACCACCAAAGGCTTTGTTGTCCCTGTCAAATGCATTTACCTCAGGAATAGTTGATGGCTTCAGGGCTGAGAAGCTATCTTTTGGCGAGGTGACCTCCTACGCTGCACCTCGCAGATTGGCTGTTGTTATTAACGGCCTAGATACACAGGCCCCAGACGCCGAGATAGTCGTATGGGGGCCGCCAGTCAAAGTTGCGTTCGATGCAGATGGGCAACCCACAAAAGCAGCGGAGGCTTTTGCCAAGAAAAATCAAATACAGCTGGCCGATCTTGCCAGCTATTTAGAAAACGACGGCCAGCAGGACAAGCTCTGTGTGCGCCGCACAGAAACTGGTGCAGAGACTCGCCAACTGTTAGCTGAGGTAATTAACAACAGCCTCGCCGCGTTACCCATTCCCAAGCGCATGCGCTGGGGCTCCAGCAAAGAAGAATTTGTTCGTCCAGTGCAATGGGCGGTGCTTTTATTTGATGGACAGGTCTGTGAGGAGCGTATTCTCGGCATTCAGGCTAGCAATGTAAGTCGCGGCCATCGCTTCCACAGTGAGGGCGATATTTCGATCGAGTCTCCAGCGAGCTATGAACAGCAGCTTGAAAGCGCCCATGTGATTGCAGACTTTGCTAAACGCCGGGAGATTATTCGTGCCGGAGTTACAAGGTTGGCAGAAAAAATTAAAGGCAAAGCTATCATAGATGAGGATCTGCTCGACGAGGTTAGCGCGCTTAATGAATGGCCCGTTCCACTAATGGGTCGCTTTGATGAACATTTTTTATCAGTTCCTGCACAGGCACTGGTTTCATCAATGAAAGAACACCAAAAATATTTCCATGTGGTAGGTAGCGATAACAACCTGCTGGCTGCCTTTATTACGGTGGCCAATATCGAAAGTACAGATCCCGCACAGATTATCGATGGCAACGAAAGAGTGATTCGCCCTCGTCTAGCAGATGCGGCGTTCTTTTACGAAAATGACAAAAAGAACTCGCTTGAGAGTCGCCGTGAGGCACTTAAAAAGGTTGTTTTTCAGGCAGAGCTTGGTTCAGTTTATGAGAAGACTGAGCGAGTTGCCGTTTTAGCCGAAACTCTTGCTTCGGTAACTGGTGCTGACGCTTCACTAGCGCGTCGCGCAGCAGAACTGAGTAAGTCAGATTTGGTTACCGATATGGTTGGAGAGTTTGACGACCTTCAGGGAACTATGGGCCGTGACTATGCGCTAAACGATGGCGAGCATGCTGAAGTAGCTGAGGCGCAGTACGAACAATACCTACCACGTTTTTCCGGAGATTCTGTCCCCAGCACAGCCACTGGTGCAACATTGGCGCTGGCAGATCGTTTGGACAGCCTGGTTGGGATTTTTAGTATAGGTCAGCAGCCGTCAGGGTCTCGCGACCCCTTTGCCCTGCGTCGCGCTAGCCTGGGTATATTGCGGATTATTATTGAACGCAATGTGGATGTAGACCTACGTAGTGCTATTGCCAAAGCCGCCGAAGCATTTAGTCAAAATAGCAGCGCTAAACTATCCAGCAACGAAATATGTGAGTCAGTGCTCACTTATATTTTAGAGCGCTTCAAATATTGGTTTAAGGAAGAAGGAATACAATCAGAGGTATTTCTAGCCGTGTCTTCGTTAGGCCTTTCTAACCCTCTAGATATTAATGCCAGGGTGCAGGCGGTGCATCAGTTCTCGCTATTGCCTGAGGCTGCAGCCCTCGCTTCAGCTAACAAACGGGTCTCTAATATCCTTGCCAAACAACTGGGAGATCAGACACCAGCCGCAGTTAATACTTCGCTGCTGCAAGACGATGCTGAAAATAAGCTGGCGTCTCAGATCGCAGCGTTAACACAGTTAGTAGCGCCATTGATAGAGCAGCGCGACTACAATGCGGTGCTTAGTCAGCTGGCCAGTTTGCGAGAGGCCGTCGACAGGTTCTTTGAAGATGTTATGGTGATGACTGATGACAGGGCGCTGCGCGAGAATCGTCTTGCTCTCCTGCACAGTTTGCATAGTTTATTTATTAATGTCGCGGATATTTCTCAACTAGCTCCTGCAAATAAATAGGGCTATTAAATGGATTTAGTCAAAAGAGCTTGGTGGGCATTTAGGTCACTGATCTTTTACTGTGGCTTTGTGGCAATAGTGGCCATAATGAGCACTATTGCCTGCCTACTTTTCTTTTTGCCCTTTCGCCCACGCCAGCGTATAGCCACTTTTGGCAACCATCTTGTAATGCTTTGGCTGGCACTAACCTGCGATATAAGAATAACCGTTAGCGGCAGAGAAAACATCCCCGAAGGTCCCTGCGTTATTTTGAGTAATCATCAAAGCACATGGGAAACATTTTATCTGCAGTGGTTTTTTCAACCAGCCAGCGTAATTCTTAAGCGAGGCTTAATGTGGGTGCCACTATTTGGCTGGGGCCTAGCATTGATGCAGCCTATTGCCATTAAACGCTCACAGCCGGCTAAAGCCATTAGGTATGTGTTAAAACAGGGTATGCGCCGCATTGCCGGCGGTAACAGAATCGTTATCTATCCGGAGGGCACTAGAGTTAGCCCCGAACAGCTAGGGGTGTTTAAAACCAGCGGGGCGGCGCTGGCCAAAAGTGCTGGTGTGGCTATTCTTCCTGTGGCTCATAATGCCGGAGAGTACTGGGCGCGAGATAGTTTTATCAAGAGGCCTGGAACCATTCACCTGCATATCGGACCCGCTATAGATAGCCAGTGCGGCGACCCTCGGCAGCTGACCGAACAGGCAAAAGATTGGATTCAACGCGCACTGTAACTGCCAACTTCTTCTCAAAGTCGCGCTTTCAACCTCTATACAATTCATTTCTTAATCTCATTGCTGTATCGCGAACAGTATGAGCCTGAACCAGCTATTAGTTAAGGATGGAGAGAAATGGTTTCCAACCCCCCCCCACAACGCCCTGCACCAATGGAAAAGCGCAAGAAAAACCGTCGCCTATTGGTTGACCAAAGGGAAGAGGTACGTTTTGAACCCCTGACAGAAAATCGCCGCCAAAATCCCGAGCGGCGATCCTATGATAAAGACATGTGGAAAACTATCGGTTAATTTTATTTGATAGTTTTTTGATATTAAACATCTAGATTTACTACTGACAGCGCATTGGATTCGATAAAGTCTCGACGCGGCTCTACATGGTCACCCATCAGTGTAGTAAACATCTGGTCTGCAGCTATAGCATCTTCGATAGTAACGATCAGCATGCGCCGGGTCTCAGGATCCATGGTAGTTTCCCAAAGCTGCTCAGGGTTCATTTCGCCTAACCCTTTGTAGCGCTGCGTGTTTATGCCTCGACGAGATTCGGCCATTAGCCAGTCAAGTGCCTCTTTAAACTCAGTTACCACCTGAGTACGCTCTCCTCGCTGAACATAGGCGCCCTCTTCAATCAAACCCTGAAGAGTCTTACCCAATTCAACAATTGCGGAATATTCGCTCGAGGAGAAGAAATCACGGCCAAGGAGATGATAATGGGGTACACCATGGGCAGTAATTTCAACATTAGGTAAGAAGACATTGCGCTCTTTATCTTCTTTTACCGTCACCTGGTACCTGTGAGTTCCACTATCCGACTCCATCAGCTTTTCCTGGAGTTCGCTACACCAAACCTCAAGATCGCTGCTTTTTTGCAGAAGATCGGCACTTAAACCCGAAGTATAAACAAGCGCCTCAAGCACCGCTGTCGGGTACACCAATGACATACGGTTGATTAAATCACCCACATGTCTAAATTGAGCCACCAGGCTTTCAAGTGCCGGGCCCTTAATCGCTGGCGCCGTAGGGTTAACATAGAGGCTGGCATCTTCAAGTGCCTTTTGAGTTAAATAGACCAGAAGAGCCGCGTCATCTTTGACGTACTGCTCCGACTTACCCTTACTAACCTTATACAGTGGTGGCTGCGCGATATAGATATGGCCGTTCTCAACCAGCTCGCGCATCTGACGGAAGAAAAAGGTCAACAACAGGGTGCGAATATGAGAGCCATCCACATCAGCGTCCGTCATAATGACAACAGTGTGATAACGCAGCTTAGCCAAATCAAACTCTTCTGTGCCGATCCCACAGCCGAGTGCAGTTATTAGCGTCCCAACCTCCGCGCTTGAAAGCATCTTGTCAAAGCGAGCTTTCTCTACATTGAGGATCTTACCCTTGAGGGGCAGAATCGCTTGAGTTTTTCGAGCGCGGCCCTGCTTAGCAGAACCACCAGCTGAGTCACCCTCGACTAAATATAGCTCAGACAAGGCAGGATCCTTCTCTTGGCAGTCCGCTAACTTGCCTGGCAAGCCAGCGATATCTAGGGCGCCCTTGCGTCGCGTCATCTCACGGGCCTTTCGAGCCGCCTCACGAGCACGAGCTGCGTCGATCATTTTGTTCACAATAGCTCGGGCTTCCTGAGGGAATTCCATCAGGTAGTCGCTAAATTTATCACCCATCTCCTGCTCTACAGCGGTTTTGACTTCAGAGCTAACCAGCTTATCCTTGGTCTGTGACGAAAACTTAGGATCTGGTACCTTAACCGAAACAATGCCGGTTAGACCTTCTCTTGCGTCATCACCCGTTGTGTTCACTTTACTCTTACCGTTAATACCCTCTTTTTCAATGTAGCTATTTAGCCCTCTGGTGAGTGCAGAGCGGAAGCCGGCCAAGTGGGTACCACCGTCGCGCTGAGGAATATTGTTGGTATAGCAGAGAATATTTTCCTGGAAACCATCATTCCACTGCAGTGCAACCTCAACACTGATGCCATCTTCACGCTCAACGGTAAAATGCATGATCTTGTTAATGGTGCTCTTATTGGTGTTGAGAAAGTCAACAAATGCATTTAGCCCCCCATCGTAGGCATAGGTCTCTTCTTTAGCAGTACGCTCATCATGCAATACCACACAGACACCAGAATTAAGGAACGATAACTCCCTAAGGCGTTTAGCAAGCTGGTCAAAATGAAATTGGATGTTAGTGAAAGTTTCTTCGGACGGCTCAAAATAAACCTCTGTGCCTGTCTCTGTAGTGTCACCTATCACCTCAAGCGGGCCCTGAGGCACACCATGAGCATAAGTTTGCTCATGGACCTTACCGCCGCGACGGATTGTGAGGCGCATTTTCTTTGATAGAGCATTAACCACAGAGACACCCACGCCATGTAAGCCGCCCGATACCTTATAGCTATTGTCGTCAAACTTACCGCCGGCATGCAGTACCGTCATAATAACTTCGGCAGCAGAAACTCCCTCATCATGCATCTCAGTGGGAATACCTCGCCCATTGTCGGAGACAGTGATAGCTTCATTAGGGTGAATGGTTATGCGGATTTCAGAGCAGTGTCCCGCTAGCGCCTCGTCGATGGAATTATCCACCACCTCAAACACCATGTGGTGCAAACCGGTGCCATCATCTGTATCACCAATATACATACCTGGGCGCTTACGAACCGCATCCAGCCCTTTAAGTACTTTAATACTCGAAGAGTCATAATTCGCTTCTTCACTCATAGCTTTTTACTTTCCCGTTATTCAACCATCTGAAGCTACACCATGTTCCATGTGGAACATTTGGTGCGCCATTCCCTCTACCAACAGCTCGAAGTCTTTTCGATCTACCCCAGTCATAAAGTACTGGCAACCGAGCGTATTTAAGCAAGCAACCACCTGCGCTCTATGCTCGTAATCCAACTCTGCCGGCAGGTCATCCAACAAAAACAAGCACGACCGGCCAACCTTTTGCCGATAGTGCGTCGCCTGCGCAAGCTTTAGGGCATACACTAGCAACTTGGTTTGGCCTCGAGACAAAGAGTCTGCCGCCGCCACACCATCAACCTTTATTCTTACATCCGCCTTATGGGCACCCCTATTAGTGGTACCTGTGGCTATATCTCTGGATCGATCTGCCTCTAAAACCTCAGCGAGACTGCGGCCCTCAGACCAACCCTGGTAGTACTCAAGCTCAAGAAGCCCCAAACCATCAAAAGCATTGGCGACCTCTTGGACAATATCAACAAGCTCCTTTAAATACTGCTTGCGAAAGACTGTCACCTGGTCGCTTAAAGGAAGCAATTCTGCCGTCCAAGCGCGCAGAGAATCTTCGTCCATTCTACCATGCCGGAGTAGCTGATTCCGCTGTTTTAATGCTTTTTGAAAGCGACGCCAAAGACTGGTGTACCCATGTTCCACGTGGAACACCCCCCAATCCAAAAACTGACGTCTCTGCAGAGGACCCCCTTCTAAAAGGGTAAAACTATGGGCATCGATCAGTTGAAGCGGCAACTCTTCCACCAACTGGATAGCAGATTGAAGGGATCGCCCGTCGAGGCGCGCCTCGAAACGCCCCTGAGCAGTTCGCTTGATACCGAGTTGATGACTGCCCTGCGGATTACTGCGCTCCAGGCGCGCTGATACTACAAGCTCCTCCGCTTGATTATTGATGACTACACGCAGATCCCTATGCTTAAACGAGCGACCTCGACCAAGGAGATAGATGGCCTCAAGAAAGCTGGTCTTTCCGGAGCCGTTAGCACCATAAATAATATTGGCGTTGGGGTGACATGAAATCTGAATGTTCTTGAGATTTCTTACCTCAAGAACATTCAGCCTAGAAAGGTGCATATAGATCTGTACTTATAGCTTAGGCGGCTCGCAAACTAAAGCCGCATCGGCATTACAACATAAACTGCTGAGCCATCTGCCGCATCTTCAACTAATGCACTGCTGTTAGAGTCTGATAGCGTCAGGCGAACTTCACCGCCTTTCAGAACATTTAATACATCCAGCAAGTAGCTGACGTTAAAACCGATCTCGAGATCATCGCCGGCATAATTAACCGTAACCTCTTCTTCCGCCTCCTCCTGCTCAGGGTTGTTGGCTACCATTTTGATGGCGCCCCCAGAAAGCAGTATGCGCACACCGCGGTACTTTTCATTTGAGAGGATGGCGGTACGGCCAAAGGCCTGCTTGAGCTCAGCACGATCACCTACTACCAACTTATCTCCACCCTTTGGCAACACGCGGTCATAATCGGGATAGGCGCCATCAACAAGCTTCGAGGTAAAGCAATAGTCGGTGCCTGTAATACGGATATGGTTGGAGCCCATAGCCACAGACACGTCTTCATCACCTAGCAGTCGCGAAAGCTCCATTATTCCTTTGCGAGGCAAAATCGCTGCGATAGAACCCTCAACATTAACCTCACATACGGCGTCGCAGAGCGCCATGCGGTGGCCATCTGTAGCTACCGCTCTAAGCTTGTTGGTCGATAGCTCCCAGAGCATTCCATTGAGGTAATACCGCACGTCCTGTTGCGCCATAGCAAAGGATGTGGCCTCTATAAGTCCCTTGAGAACACTAGCCTTCACGGCAAATTCAATGCTTCTCTCACCCTCGTCGACAGACGGGAATTCGTTGGCAGGCAAAGTAGCCAGGGTAAACTTACTGCGACCACTTTTTAACTGCGCCTTGCCATCACTGCTGGAGAAATCAACCTGAGCGCCCTCTGGCAGAGAGCGACAAATATCTAAAAACTTACGAGCAGAAACCGTTACCTCGCCCCCTTCCTCAGCAGATGCTACCTGAGTTGAACCAACAATCTCTACTTCGAGATCTGTACCAGTTAGCGAGAGCAGATCACCCTGCAGGCTTAATAGCACGTTGGATAGGATAGGCAGGGTCTGGCGGCGCTCTACAACGCCAACTACCAACTGCAAAGGGTTCAATAGAGCTTCACGGGAAAGGCTGAATTTCATGGTAACTTTTATTCTCCAACACTTTTATTTTCGTTAAACGCGATCAGGTAGAAAGCGTTCTGTATAGGTTTTTTAGGTCGCGCTGCACTTCCCTATCAATGCTCTCCAACTCCTTGACCTTCCGGCATGCATGGAGAACCGTCGTATGGTCTCTCCCGCCAAAAGATTCACCAATCTCAGGAAGACTGTGGTTTGTCAGCTCTTTGGCGATGGACATAGCCACCTGCCTGGGTCGCGCTACCGACCTGCTGCGCCGCTTAGATAACAGATCCGACATTTTTAACTTGTAATAGTCAGCAACCACTCTCTGAATATTGTCTATGGTAACTAGCTTATCCTGCAGTGCCAATAAGTCTTTGAGGGATTCTCTAATTAAATCTATATCGATCGCCCTACCAGTAAACTGAGCATGCGCCATGACCCGCTTTAGGGCACCCTCCAGCTCTCTAACATTAGAGCGTATGCGCTGAGCGATAAAGAACGCAGCATCTTTAGAGAGAGCCATACCGACCTGTTCTGCCTTGTTCATTAGGATTGCAGCTCTTGTCTCCAGCTCTGGCGGCTCGACAGCAACCGTCAAACCCCAACCAAATCTAGACTTCAGCCGCTCCTCGACTCCATCGATTTCTTTCGGATAACGATCACAGGTAAGGATCATCTGCTGCCCACCCTCGAGTAGCGCATTATAGGTGTGGAAAAACTCCTCCTGAGACCTCTCTTTGCCGGCAAAAAATTGAATATCATCAATTAAAAGGGCATCCACAGAGCGATAAAAGCGCTTGAACTCATCAATTGCCTTGAGCTGCAGCGCCTTGACCATGTCAGCCACAAAGCGCTCGGAATGCAAATAGACTATTTTAGCGTCAGGCTTCTTAGCCTTAAGAGCATTACCCACCGCATGCATTAAATGTGTCTTACCAAGGCCAACGCCACCATAGATAAACAAGGGGTTGTAGGATCCGCCAGGGTTCTCTGCAACCTGTTGAGCGGCAGCAAAAGCCAATTGATTAGACTTACCCTCAACGAAACTGTCAAAGGTGAAATTGTTATTAAGGTTTGTTTTCAAGCTGCTTTCAGCCGCAGACTTAATAATAGCGGGTGTATCTACAATAATGCGCGAACCCCGGTCTCCATCATTAAACGAGGGGCTGTCAACTTTGGCGGGAACAAGACTGTCAGGCTCATCTCCCTGAGCCGCCTGCTGGAACCGGGCCTGACTGGATGAATTGGCAGAGACCCCTAGAGAAACCGGATGCCCGCCAAGTTGGATGAACAACTCTTCGATTCGAGAAAAAAACTTAGTCTTAACCCAATCTTCAATAAAACGGTTTGGGGCCATCAATTGCACCGCAACTTCACCACCATTCACATCGTCCGCCTGCTGCACAGTCAGCGGGCGAATCCAGGTGTTATATTGCTGCTCAGGCAGCTCGTCACGCAACTGACTCTGACATTGAGACCATACCGACTCAGGCACTTCCATCCCCATTATTAAACCCTTAATCACCTTTGAGATTCGCCAGAGGAAATGAAGCCAGAATCACCAAAAGAGGTGGACTCAACCAATCATTTGCAACCTGAAAAACCGTCTTTCGTTTTGTTATTTTTTTTATCAAGCTGAAAAGATTCTATACCCTATTTTATGGATTATCCACACAACAATAAACCTGTGATTTCCGGCAAAATAAAATAAAGTTATATTTATCAACAGGTTAAATAAAAACAATGTTTTTTTTATCAACAGAGATAAAAAATAAACTGGTTAAAATATAACCAATATCTGTGAATAACTTGTGTATATACAGTGTAGAACCAGTGTTTAAATGCTTAGCCGGGCTTTTTTTACAGCCTCAATAAATTTTTTCTTTAGGAAGGTGACCGTCAGCAATTGATTGGTCACTTTCCAATACAAAAGGAAGAAAATATTCGCCCAAGAAGGTCGTCAGAACTGAACTGGCCTGTAATCTCAGAAAGCTGTTGTTGCGCTTGACGAAGGTCCTCTGCCAACAATTCTCCGGCACCAGAACTTTCAAGTTGCTCAACGCCTGTATTGACCAAATTAAAGGCTTTCGTAAGTGCGTCTAGATGTCGGCGGCGGGCCGAGAAAAGGCCTTCTGACTGCCCCTGATAGCCAGCCATTTTTTGCAGGTGGGCAACCAACTCAGGAAAACCCTCTTTAGTTTTTGCAGATAACGCAAAGGTTGCCTCTCTTCCAGCTACTGGGCCAGGTGTTTGAATAGTCTGATCGATTTTGTTTAACACTAGTGCGAGCGATTGATTGGCCTCAGGGAAGCGTAAAAAGTATTCGGGCCAAATTTCGGATAGCTCAGGGGTATCAGTCTCAGTAATGTCCGCAACAAAGAGCACCAAGTCTGCTTTTTCTATCTCGCCCCAGGCTCTGCGAACACCCTCCTGTTCAACCTCATCATCCGTGTCTCGCAGCCCAGCGGTATCCACAATATTAAGCGGCAGACCGTTAAGGTTAATTTTTTCACGCAAAACGTCCCTAGTGGTGCCAGCCACTGCGGTGACAATTGCTGATTCATTGCCTGCCAAAGCATTCAAAAGACTGGATTTACCTGCATTGGGCTTTCCAGCTAGCACCATCGTCATGCCTTCGCGAAGCAAGGCGCCCTGCTGTGCTTTATTGAGGATATTTTTTAGCTCGGCCTGTAGCTCATGCAACCTTTTGCGTAGGTTTTCGTCTGCGAGAAAATCTATTTCCTCCTCGGGAAAATCAATAGCGGCCTCAACATAGATTCGCAGCTGTATCATGCTTTCTACCAGCTGGTTAATCATTACAGAGAACTCGCCCTGCATAGACCGTACAGCCGAACGGGCAGCCTGGCTGGAGGAGGCATCAATAAGATCCGCAATCGCCTCCGCCTGTGCAAGGTCCATTTTATCGTTGAGAAAGGCGCGCTCACTGAACTCACCCGGCCGAGCCGGTCTTGCCCCCAACTCTATACAGCGCTGCACCAACCTATCCAAAACCACTGCGCCGCCGTGTCCTTGAAGCTCGAGAATGTGCTCACCTGTAAATGAATGAGGCGCGGGAAAGTAGATCGCCACTCCCTGATCAAGGATCTCGCCATCAGCGTCAATAAAATTACTGTAGGTGGCAAGCCTAGGTTTAAGGCGTTTATCGACACCAAGCAAACCTCTTATAAAACAGTGAGGATCACCACCAGACAGGCGAACTATGCCCACACCGCCGCGGCCAGGCGCAGTGGCGACAGCAACTATGCTGTCTGTGCTATTTTGTAGAGATTGCTGGCCGCTAGTGTCTAAATTATTCTGTGCCATAAGATATGCCTGACAACTAAAGGCCCCTTGGGGCCTTTAGTTGTTTGTCTCAATTCTTCTTTGCCGTTTTTAATTGATTGTTTACATACCACTGCTGCAACATGGATAGCAGGTTGTTGATCGTCCAGTAAAGTACCAAGCCTGCCGGGAAGATCATAAAGAAAAAGGTAAACATAATCGGCATCAACTGCATCACCTTAGCCTGCATTGGATCAGTAGGCATTGGCTGCATTTTTTGCATCAACAGCATACTGGCACCCATAACTAGAGGCAGTATAAAGTAGGGGTCCTTTGCGGATAGATCCTGAATCCAGAAAATCCAGGGCATATGGCGAATCTCAACTGACTCAAGTAGCACCCAGTAAAGCGCTAGGAAGACCGGCATCTGCAGAAGCATGGGGAAACAGCCCCCAGCAGGATTTACCTTTTCTTTTTTATACAGACCCATTAATTCTTGGGACATCTTCTGGCGGTCATCACCATAGAGCTCTTTGAGCCTGGTCATTTCAGGCTGCAAGTTGCGCATCTTCGCCATGGATCTTAGGCTGGTAGCAGACAGAGGGTATAGTAGAACTTTAATAACAAAGGTTAACAGGATAATCGCCCAACCCCAGTTACCTACCACCGCATATATCCACTTCATGGCGGCGAATATGGGTTTAGCTACCATCCAAAGAAAGCCATAATCCACAGTGAGATCAAGGTATTCAGCAAGCTCACTCAATGTTTTTTGATCTTTGGGACCCACATAAAACTGCGCTTGGTACTCACCAAAGCCACCAGCGGGAATATTTAGGTTCTTTCCTGTAAAGCCCATCAAATAGACATCTTGTCCGGAAAGCTTGCGAAGACTAAATGCGTTTTTATCATCTCTTGGTGGGACCCAAGCACTAACAAAGTAATGCTGGACCATAGCCACCCAACCACCTTGGATACTAGTTTTTACAGATTCATCGGCCATATCCGAAAAATCATACTTGGCGTAATTTTTTTCTGTTTCACGCAACGCGGCGCCAAGATAGGGAGCTATACCACCACTAGACTCAACCAGGGGCTCATGAGAGTCTCTTTTAATTTGCCCATAAAACGTACCCTGCCAGGGCTCATAACTAAGATTGTTAATTAAATACTGCACCCCAATAGTGTAATCAGAAGGTTTAAACTGAAATCGCTTAACGATTTTTACGCCATCTTGGTTTAGCGTTAAATCAACATTTAACTGCTGATCACCATTGGTAAGCTGGTAGCTATTGGTAGCAACAGCAAACAGCGGTCGACCTTTGGCTGTATCGGTACCATTCTTTCCAATCAGCCCACTTTGAGCTACATATTGATTAGAATTACTTCTTGTCAGTAATTCGAAGGGAACGCCACCGTCTTCAGGCATTGCGGTGAGGTGGTTTAACAGTCTCACCTGAACTATATCCCCACCCAGGGTATCAATAGACACTTCAAATACATCTGTGGTCACCGTAACCAAGCGGTTATCGGAAACCTTATCACTAGAGCCAGTGCTTGCTGGTATCTCGCTAGCCACCGAGGGCAATTCATCAGCTAGGGTATTTATCTCTACGGCTGGAAGTTCACCACTGACAGTAATAACCTGCTCGGATGAATTAGCCGCCTGCATAGCTGTCTCTGCACCATCAAACTGATCCCACTGAATGAGTAACAACCATGCAACAACGCCAATGGCGACTAAATTGAGTGTTTTTTGCCAATCCATACTATTTATTACTCTATGTGGTTATTGTTACAGGTGATTTTTTGCTCTGTATCCGCCTGTTTATCAACAGGATCGTAACCACCAGGGTGAAAAGGGTGGCATTTTATAAGTCTTAGACCAGTAAGATAAAGCCCTTTGAAGAAACCGTAGCGGTTAAACGCCTCCTCCGCATAACAGGAGCAGCTCGGATAAAACCTACAATTTTTGCCGGTCATAGGGCTTATCGCGTACTGATAGAACTTTATCAGACCAACAGCTAGTCTACGCATTTTTTTCTTCCAAGGTCTTACAGCGCTGCAGTAGTCTGCCCCAAGATTGCACCAACAACAAGCTGAGCTCTTTTTGATCTAATTTGTCGGCATCTTTACGAGCTATAAATACAATGTCTATGGGGCAGGGAAACTCAACCTGTCGGAACGTATCTCGCACAACACGCTTGACACGATTTCGACCAACGGCTGTTGGAATATTTTTTTTGCCTATGACTAGCCCCAGCCTAGACTGCGCATGTTGGCTTGGTTTGGCTAAGATAAGGAGGTTGGGATGTGCTACTTTGACCTGATTGCCGTCAAAAACCTCCTGAAATTCGGAGGCTTTGAGCAGGCGTCGGTTCTTACTGAAGGCGTAACTGGGCACTGGGCCCACTAACCTTATGCTGCCAGGCGCTTGCGGCCCTTGGCACGACGACGATTTAATACTGCGCGACCACCCTTAGTGGCCATACGAGATCTAAAGCCGTGAGTGCGCTTGCGCTTTAAGTTGCTTGGTTGAAATGTTCTTTTCATGGCATCAAATCCAAATGTTTAGTCAGTACTAATTTAAGGCGGGCGATTCTAATGAAATTACCCCGCTATATCAACGATTTATTAATTAAAATTCATTTAATCTAGCAAAACCCTAATCCTCTGCATTAGCGCCTAAAAACCTCACAGCAAAATCACAGGTTATCCCCAATTTTAAAGGACTAAACGGTTCCTATTTTTATTGCTGACTTTTTTGTAGAAAACCTCTGTATAAGTTATGAAGTTATTCATGCAATACACCTAGTTATACTAGGGCATTTGAATTCAATGAAATTTAATACCGGACCAAACATGGATATTCACATGCAAAGGTACACCGTAAACAGCAGCTTATACAGTTAAAATTTAATCCTAACCCATTGAAATAACTAACTTTAACTAACTTACCCACAAAAAATGCTGTAACTAATAACAACAATAAACATCTAAATAACATATTTAATAGATAATACTACTTATATAACTATATTCAGCCGCGAACTATTTCATCGCAAAAACAGGATAAATAAAACTGCTTAATTTTTAGCAGTACACCCGTATAATGGTCGACTGATCTATCCCTAGTAATCTAAAACTATGCAATACCCTGATACTTTTGACGTTATCGTAATTGGTGGTGGCCATGCCGGTACTGAGGCGTGCCTGGCATCTGCGCGCATGGGCTGTCGCACTTTACTGCTAACACACAATATCGAGACGCTGGGGCAAATGTCTTGTAACCCCGCCATAGGTGGCATAGGAAAAAGTCATCTGGTCAAAGAGGTAGATGCATTGGGTGGCGCCATGGCTACAGCCACTGACCTAGGTGGTATTCAATTCCGTGTGCTGAACTCAAGGAAGGGTCCTGCGGTAAGAGCGACAAGAGCTCAGGCAGACCGTGTGCGATACAAAGCTGCGATTAGAGCGATTTTAGAAAACCAGCCCAACCTGAGTATATTTCAGCAGGCTGTAGACGATTTAGTATTGGAAGGCGACCGAGTCACTGGTGTAGTCACTCAGATAGGTATGACGTTTAGGGCTAAAACTGTGGTAGTTACCGCCGGAACATTTTTAGCTGGCCGAGTACATATAGGTCTCGAGAATCATTCCGCTGGTCGCGCTGGCGATCCCCCGGCCGAACACCTAGCAAAAAAGTTACGAGAACTTCCATTTCGGGTAGAGCGGCTAAAAACAGGCACGCCACCGAGAATCGATGCCAGATCTGTTGACTTCAGTAATCTTCAGGAGCAATGGGGCGATCTACCTGAACCGGTTATGTCCTATCTTGGTAAGCTTGAGGATCACCCACAGCAGACCTGTTGTTGGATTACTTACACCAATAGCGACACTCACGAAATTATCCGCGGCGGCATGGATCGCTCACCAATGTACACTGGCGTAATCGACGGTGTGGGCCCTAGGTACTGTCCCTCTATTGAAGATAAGGTGGTGCGTTTTGCGGATAAAGACCAGCACCAGATATTTGTTGAGCCTGAGGGGTTGGACACTCACGAGCTCTACCCAAATGGTATTTCCACTAGCCTACCCTTTGATGTTCAGTTGAGCCTTGTTCGATCCATAGTGGGTTTTGAAAACGCACATATAACTCGCCCAGGCTATGCCATTGAGTATGATTATTTTAATCCTCAGGATTTAAAATACAGTCTGGAAACTAAATCGGTAAGTGGGCTGTTTTTCGCCGGTCAAATTAATGGCACCACTGGCTATGAAGAAGCAGCAGCTCAGGGACTGTTAGCTGGTACCAATGCCGCGCTTCAGGTTCAAGAAAAAGAGAGCTGGTGTCCGAGAAGAGACAACGCCTACATAGGCGTTTTAGTTGATGACCTTATAAGTATGGGAACCGCGGAACCCTACCGTATGTTTACTAGCCGCGCTGAATACAGACTGTTATTGCGCGAGGATAATGCGGACCTTAGGCTAACAGAAAAAGGCCGAGAGCTAGGTTTGGTAGACGATTACCGCTGGCAACAGTTCAGTGAAAAACACGAAGCCATTGAGCTTGAGCTCCAGCGGCTTAGGAGCACGTGGATCCAGCCCGGCTCTGTAGCGGCGGAAAGACTGGCTGATCATATCGAGAAAAAACTTTCCCACGAGTACAATCTATTCGACCTACTTAAACGCCCTGAGCTTAACTATGAGATAATTGGTGGACTGAGTTCGGACGATCGTGCACCTCTGGACAAAAAGGTCGCGGAGCAGGTTGAAATTGAGGCCAAATACTCTGGTTACATTGACCGCCAGCAAGATGAAGTAGATCGCTTACAGCGCCACGAAAACACTCCTATCCCCGATAGTTTTGATTATCAGAAAATAAAAGGGCTTTCTAATGAGGTTGTGCAAAAATTAAGTGCGGCCAAACCAGAGACTCTAGCGCGAGCCGCCCGTGTACCCGGGGTTACGCCAGCGGCCATTTCACTTCTATTGGTATCCCTAAAAAAACATGCAGCCTAATTCTGATAGCCCTTATGGAAAAGGATCCACATCTGCAAAGAAGTCCAAATTGCAACATGGAATCAAGCTGCTTGGTATAGAGTGCACTGCCGATCAAGTTGATAAGTTGCTTGTTTATCTTGAGATGTTGGAGCACTGGAATAAGGCCTATAACCTGACCGCTATTCGTGACCCAATGCAGATGATTGATCTGCATCTGTTGGATAGCCTGGCAATACTAAAATATATTGAGAAGTCCGAGGCCGTTATAGATGTGGGCACTGGGCCAGGATTACCAGGTATACCCCTGGCAATCATGAACCCCAAAAAGTCGTTTACCCTGCTCGACAGCAACGGCAAGAAGACCCGTTTTTTGTTTCAGGTGATTGCTGAGCTGGGTTTGGACAATGTCCAAGAGGTCAACAGTAGGGTCGAACTTTTCACTCCAGAGGTTTTATTTGACACTGTTCTTAGTCGAGCTTTTAGCTCGATTCCAGATATGCTGCATAATTGTGATCACCTAATATTTGCGTCCGGTTGTTTTATGGCCATGAAAGGCAAAAACCCTCAATCAGAGTTGAGCAAAATTGAGAAAGCCTATAAGGTCGATGAGTTACACAGATTAGACGTGCCGGGTGTCGATGGCGAACGACATCTAGTTAAGATAATAAAAAAAATGCAGTCGCCGAGCTTGGAACCCTAAAGGTAATTACTTTGGCCCGGATACTATCAATAGCAAACCAAAAAGGCGGCGTTGGAAAAACAACCACCAGTGTTAACCTTTCTGCATCACTTGCTGCCTATAAAAAACGTGTACTGCTAATTGATATGGATCCCCAGGGAAACGCCACCATGGGCTCTGGAATCAACAAAGCAAAATGCGAATACAGCGTCTATCATGTCTTGACCGAAAAAAAATCAATAGAAGACGTCACTGTTATTTCCGAGCAGGGCAAATATCATCTTCTACCCTGTAACGGGGATCTGGTTGCTGCTGAAGTTGAGTTAATGCAAGAGATTGGCCGCGAGAGCCGCCTGCGTCACGCCTTGAAATCTGTAAAAGATTCATACGACTACGTGATTATTGACTGTCCTCCCTCGCTAAATTTGCTTACAGTAAATTCGCTAGTTGCCAGTGATGGCGTGCTTATTCCCATGCAATGTGAATACTATGCACTTGAGGGCTTGTCGGCGCTCAATAATACTATTCGCCAAATTGCTAAGCTTATTAACCCCAAGCTTCGCATAGAGGGTATTTTGAGGACCATGTACGACCCGCGTAGTAGTCTTACTAATGCTGTTTCAGCTCAGCTTAGAAAGTATTTTGGCGATCGCGTTTACCGCGTTAGCATTCCTCGCAATGTGCGCCTCGCAGAAGCGCCGAGTCATGGTTTACCGGCGCTGGTCTACGATAGAAACTCTAAGGGGTCGGTTGCCTATCTTGCTCTAGCGGGTGAAATGCTGCGTCAAGAAAAGGCGGCTCAGGCGCAAACAACACAACTATCAGGAAGCTAAAGCATGGCCACAAAACGACAAAGTCTGGGTAAGGGGTTGGATGCGTTGCTCGGGCTATCTGAAGAGAGTCAAGAGCTGACTGATCAGGCTGCACCTCCATCTAACACCAGTGCCCCAGCTGTGGATGGAACCTTGCGCGAGTTACCCGTTGAATTTTTGCAACGCGGAAAATATCAGCCCCGTAGGGATATTAATCCAGAGGCTATTCAGGAGCTTGCCGACTCGATCGCCGCGCAGGGCGTTATGCAGCCAATCGTTGTTCGAGCTATTGGTGAAGACCGCTATGAAATTATTGCTGGAGAGCGTCGCTGGCGAGCCACACAGCAAGCGGGCCTAGAGAGTATACCGGCCATCATTCGAGATGTTTCAGATGAGGCCGCCATAGCAATGGCGTTGATTGAGAATATTCAACGTGAAGACCTCAATCCCATGGAAGAAAGCTTGGCGCTTATCCGGCTGCAAAACGAGTTTAATTTCACCCAACAACAGGTGGCCGATGCCGTAGGTAAGTCACGCAGTGCGGTTACCAATCTCATGCGTTTGGCGACACTCGAAACTGCTGTGCAGCAGCAATTAGAGCGCGGCGAACTTGAGTTGGGTCATGCTAAATGCCTGTTGGGACTTGAAGGCAACGCGCAGATAAACGCCGCTCGTACTGTTGCAGCCAATGCTATGACAGTTCGCCAAACTGAGGCGCTGGTCAAGCAGCTCCAGAACCCAAAAAAACCGGGGCAGACCGCTTCTGGGCCCAACCCTGATATCACTCGGTTACAGGAAGAGTTGTCGGAAAAGCTTGGCGCAGCAGTCAGTATTCAGCACAGCGCGAAGGGCGCCGGCAAGCTAATTTTTAAATACAACAGTGTCGACGAACTCGAGGGCATTCTGGCTCATTTAAAATAACTCTGTGAAGCGACAATAGCCGCTTAGCAACTTGCCAAAATATACCTATTCACGCTGGTTGAATATCACCAACACTATACCTATAATGCCGATCCTTTCGAGGTGGGCCCAGATGGCCTCGTTGAGGATTTGGACTCAAGCAGAAAAAGGTGGCCACATTATGTCTACCATTTCTACTCCGCCCCTATATAAGGTTGCGTTGTTGCAGTTAATTGGCCTGTCCGCCTTCTGTGCAGTTGTCATGCTGTATGACCGCACTTGGGCAGGTTCATTAGTGGTGGGAGGCCTAATCCAGGTAGGGCCCCAGGCGTGGTTTGCGAGGCAGGCTTTCAGGTATTCGGGAGCCCAGCAGGTCGATAAGATCGTCCGAGCAATGTATTGGGGAGAATCTGGGAAGGTTGTTTTAACGGCATCATTATTTGTCACCACCTTTCTGTTGTGGCCGAATCTAAATTATTTGGCCGTTTTTGGTATGTTTATCGTAATGATCCCAGTGCAGTGGTTTATTACACTAAAAGTTTTAAATAATTAGTGCCGGTTCGTTTTGGCAACAACTTAGTTGGCACTAGTTAAGGTTAGGACTACTACAGGTTAGTCAGTCCAAGTTTGAAGCAAAGATTCTACAAGAGTTGAAATACATGGCAGGCGAGAACCCCGCAAGCACGACAGAATATATTCAGCACCATTTAACCAACTTGGTTTATGGGAACCATCCAGAGAATGGCTGGGGATTTGCTCATGGCGCCGAGGAAGCGGCAGAAATGGGTTTTATGGCAATTCATGTCGACTCTATGGCTTGGTCGATTGGTTTGGGTATTTTATTTTGCTGGTTGTTCCGAACCGCAGCAGTACGTGCCACCACTGGAGTCCCTACCGGCCTGTTGAATTTTGTGGAATTAATTATCGACTTTATTGACGGCGCAGTGAAAGACAGCTTTCACGGCCACAATAAAATGGTTGCTCCACTGGCGCTGACTATCTTTGTGTGGATCTTCCTGATGAATCTAATGGATCTACTGCCAGTTGATTTGGTGCCTGAGCTGCTGATGCTGTTGGGCGTCTCCTACCAAAAAATTGTGCCTTCAACTGACCCCAATATTACATTGGGAATGGCACTGGGTGTCTTTATCCTAATGCTTTATTACTCGATAAAAATAAAAGGGACTGGCTTTATCAGTGAGCTGACTATGCACCCTTTTAATCACTGGGCATTTATACCGGTTAACCTGTTTATGGAGACCGTCGGTCTTCTCGCCAAGCCCTTCTCTCTGGGCCTGCGGTTATTCGGCAATATGTATGCAGGTGAAATGATATTTATCCTGATCGCAACTATGTTTGCGGCGGGAGCAGGCGCTGGGTTACTTGGCGGTGGTCTGCATGCACAAATCTTTGGGGATCACACTAGCGCGCTATTTTGGTTAGCAGTCTTCGTGTTGGTTTGCACTACTTGCGGCCTCAACCTCAAAGGAAAAATCTCCACAGGCAAAACAGTTCTTCTGTGCATGGTCTATATGGCTATTGGCGGCGGGCTAACAGCCTTGGGCGGTGGATTAATGCAATGGGGTTGGGCGGTGTTCCATATTTTGGTTATCACCCTGCAAGCATTTATTTTCATGGTTCTGACTGTCGTCTATCTAAGCATGGCGCACGAAGACCACTAATTTTACTTTTATTTATAACTACTGAAATCGGGAGTCTACGATGGAACTTGTAATCATTGCTGCGGCAATTATGCTCGGACTGGGCGCATTAGGGGCAGCTGTTGGTATGGGTCTGCTGGGCGGAAAGCTAATTGAAGGTACTGCACGTCAGCCAGAGTTAGGGCCTATGCTTCAGGGAAAAATGTTCCTGCTTGCTGGTCTGATTGATGCTGTGCCAATTATTGGTGTTGGTATCGCTATGTATCTGATCTTTGTTGTTGCTCCAAGCGTTGGTGCATAACATTTTTTTGGTTTTTAACTCATCTATTAATGAGGTAATGGCGTGAATATTAATTTAACGCTTTTTGGTCAGATGGTGACCTTTGCATTCTTTGTGTGGTTTTGCATGAAGTTTGTATGGCCGGTCATTATCGAGGCTATGGAAGAGCGCCAGAAAAAAATCGCCGATGGACTTGATGCGGCTGACCGTGCCCTGCGTGATCTTGAACTGGCTCAGAACAAAGCGACTGACCAAATGAAAGAAGCCAAACAGGAAGCGGCCGGCATTATTGATCAAGCCAATAAGCGAGCTAATCAAATCATTGATGAAGCGAAGCAGCAGGCTCTAGCTGAAGGCGATCGCCTGAAAGCTGCGGCTCAAGCAGATATTGAGCAGGAAATTAACCGTGCTAAAGAAGAGTTGCGTGCCAAAGTGGCAGGTCTGGCTCTGGCTGGTGCGGAAAAAGTTCTCGAAGCATCAATTGATGAGAAATCCAATCGCGCGCTGGTCGACAAACTGGCAGCACAGCTGTAACCGAGGTTTAACATGGCAGAATTGAGCACATTAGCTCGGCCCTATGCAAAAGCAGCGTTTGAATTCGCTGCAGATGCCGGGGACCTGCAGGGATGGTCTAACAGCCTTTCCGTTGCGGGAGCTGTTGCACAACAGCCGGCTGTTGTTAAGCTTTTGAGCTCTCCAAGCTCAACGGCAGCGCAGCAGGCGTCGGCGGTGATTGATATCTGTGGTGAAGAACTTGGTGCTACCGGACAAAATTTTATTGCAATTCTGTCCGAAAATCGCCGACTCACACTGCTTCCACAGATTTCCCACCAGTTTGAAATCATGAAAGCCAATCGCGAGAAAGCGATTGATGTAGACGTGATAGCAGCGCACGAGATGGACGCTGAGCAACAGCAAAATCTCAGTGACGCCCTGAGCGCAAAATTAGAACGCAAAGTAAATATGCAGGTTAGTTTAGACAAGAGCCTGTTGGGTGGTGCATTAATACGCGCCGGGGACACCGTTATAGACGGTTCCATTCGTGGTCGTTTGACCAAACTCGCCGAATCACTAAATTCCTAAGGATTGAGGCCCAAGCATGCAGCAACTGAATCCATCAGAAATCAGCGAAATCATTAAGAGTCGTATTGATAACCTTAATGTTTCGTCAGAAGCCCAAAATGAGGGCACCATTGTTTCCGTATCAGACGGTATCATTCGTATCCACGGTCTAGCCGACGTGATGTACGGTGAAATGATCGAGTTTGATGGCGGTGTCTACGGTATGGCACTTAACCTTGAGCGCGACTCTGTCGGCGCCGTTGTGTTGGGTGATTACCAAGCACTAGCTGAGGGACAAAAAGCCCGATGCACCGGACGTGTATTGGAAGTACCCGTAGGTCCAGAACTAGAGGGTCGCGTAGTTGACGCTCTGGGAAATCCTATTGACGGTAAGGGGCCAGTCAACGCTGCCCTCACCGATGCAATTGAAAAAGTTGCTCCAGGTGTAATTGAGCGTCAATCCGTAGATCAGCCAGTTCAGATTGGTTTGAAAGCGGTTGATACCATGGTGCCAATCGGTCGTGGTCAGCGGGAGTTAATTATTGGCGACCGCCAGATCGGTAAGTCAGCTATCGCTGTTGACGCGATTATCAACCAGAAAGGCTCAGGTATTAAATGTATCTATGTAGCTGTTGGTCAGAAAGCTGCTTCTGTTGCTGCTGTTGTGCGCAAATTGGAAGAGCACGGCGCAATGGAGCACACCATTGTTGTTGCCGCTACAGCATCTGATCCTGCTGCCATGCAGTTCCTGGCGCCGTTCGCTGGTTGTTCCATGGGTGAGTACTATCGTGATCGCGGTCAAGACGCGCTAATTATCTATGATGATTTGACCAAGCAGGCCTGGGCCTACCGTCAAATCTCACTGCTATTGAAGCGTCCTCCGGGCCGTGAAGCTTATCCTGGTGATGTTTTCTACTTGCACTCCCGTCTGTTGGAGCGCGCCGCACGTGTTAACGCTGACTACGTAGAAAAGTTCACTAACGGCGAAGTGAAAGGCAAAACCGGTTCATTGACTGCGTTGCCAGTGATCGAAACTCAGGCCGGTGACGTTTCTGCCTTCGTACCCACTAACGTAATATCGATTACCGACGGTCAGATCTTCCTAGAAGCTGATATGTTCAACTCTGGTATCCGTCCAGCGATGAACGCCGGTATCTCGGTATCTCGAGTGGGCGGTGCAGCACAGACCAAGATTATCAAGAAGCTTTCAGGTGGTATTCGTACTGCACTGGCACAGTATCGTGAGTTGGCGGCATTCTCTCAGTTTGCCTCTGACCTTGATGATGCTACCAAAGCGCAGCTAGACCACGGTGAGCGCGTAACCGAGCTAATGAAGCAAAAGCAGTACACGCCTCAGAGTATCGCCGAAATGGGCGTTATGGTTTACGCGGCCGACAATGGGTACCTGCAAGCAGTTGAAGTTAGCAAAATTGGTGATTTCGAAGCTGCCCTGCTCTCTTACATGAAAGCTGAGCATGGTGATCTGATGGATCAAATTAATCAGTCAGGTGATTATAACGACGATATCGCAGCTGGCTTTAAAGCAGCTTTAGATAAGTTTGTTGCAACCCAAACCTGGTAAGTCAGAGCAATCGGACAGGCATAAGAAATGGCAATCGGAAAAGAAGTAAAAACGAAAATTGCTAGTATTGGTAGCACGCAAAAGATCACTAGCGCCATGGAAATGGTAGCAGCGAGCAAGATGCGTCGTGCCCAGGATCGTATGGCGCTGGGGAAACCCTACGCCCAGCGTATCCGTGATGTGGTAGGCCATATCGCCAACGCGGTTTCTGAATACAAACACCAGTATTTAGTAGAGCGTGAAGTCAAGCGCGTGGCCTATGTTGTTATCTCAACCGATCGCGGCCTCTGTGGCGGTCTGAATATTAATCTATTCAAGGCCGCTCTAAAGTCCATGAAAGCCTGGTCTGACCAGGGGGTTGAGGTGGATATCTGTGTGGTTGGCAATAAAGCTGCGGCCTTTTTTGGGGCAGTTGGCGGCAATATTGTTGCAGCGGTTAAGGATGTGGGTGACGAGCCTAACGCGGCCGACCTGATTGGTGGCGTAAAAGTGATGTTGGACTCCTTTGAAAAGGGGCGCATAGACAAGCTTTTTGTGGTGAGCAATGAATTTGTTAACACCATGACTCAGTCTCCGACAGTAGAGCAACTGCTTCCACTGGCGCCCACTAAAGACAGCAGTCTCAAGCATCACTGGGATTATATCTACGAGCCTGATGCTCAGGAGCTGCTTGATGGCCTACTGATTCGCTATATCGAGTCTCAGGTTTATCAAGGGGTTGTAGAGAATAAAGCCTGCGAGCAGGCAGCTCGAATGCTAGCTATGAAAAATGCCACCGATAATGCCGGTGACATGATCGCCGAATTACAACTGCTTTATAACAAAGCGCGCCAGGCAGCGATTACCCAAGAGCTGTCAGAAATTGTTAGTGGTGCTGCGGCTGTTTAAAGCCAAACGAATTTTTAAAGGTTTAGTTAAGAGGAACCGGACATGAGTAGTGGACGTATCGTACAAATTATTGGCGCCGTGATCGATGTGGAATTTCCCCGCGATCAGGTACCCAACGTCTATGACGCACTAATAGTTGATGAAAAGGGCCTAACCCTTGAAGTACAACAGCAGTTGGGTGATGGCGTGGTGCGAGCAATCGCCATGGGATCCTCTGAAGGGATTAGCCGCGGCCTGTCGGTAAATAACACCGCCGCGCCAATTTCAGTTCCTGTAGGCGCTGAAACTTTGGGTCGTATTATGGACGTGCTAGGTAACCCAATTGATGAAAAAGGCCCAATCGGTGAGAAAGAGCGCATGGCTATTCACCGCAAGCCACCAGCCTATGATGAGCTGGCTGCGTCCGACGACCTGCTTGAGACAGGCATCAAGGTTATCGACCTGGTTTGCCCATTTGCTAAGGGTGGTAAGGTTGGACTCTTTGGTGGTGCCGGTGTTGGTAAAACCGTAAACATGATGGAGTTAATCAACAACATTGCGACAGAGCACAGTGGTCTGTCTGTATTTGCTGGTGTTGGTGAGCGTACTCGTGAAGGTAATGATTTCTACTACGAGATGCAGGAATCTGGCGTTGTAAACGTCGAGAAGCCTACAGAGTCTAAAGTATCCATGGTTTATGGCCAAATGAACGAGCCTCCAGGGAACAGACTGCGTGTAGCTCTGACCGGTTTGACCATGGCAGAAAAATTCCGTGACGAAGGTAAAGACGTTCTACTGTTCGTCGATAACATCTACCGTTACACATTGGCAGGTACTGAGGTATCAGCACTGTTGGGTCGTATGCCATCGGCCGTAGGTTATCAGCCTACTCTTGCTGAGGAAATGGGTGTTCTTCAGGAGCGTATTACTTCTACTAAAACTGGCTCTATTACATCCGTTCAGGCTGTATATGTACCAGCTGACGATTTGACCGACCCATCACCAGCTACAACCTTTGCGCACCTGGACTCAACAGTAGTGCTTAGCCGTGATATTGCTTCTAAAGGTATTTACCCAGCGGTAGATCCTCTGGACTCAACTTCACGCCAGCTCGATCCTTTGATTATCGGTAATGAGCACTATGAAGTTGCCCGCGGTGTACAGTCAGTACTGCAGCGCTACAAAGAGCTTAAAGACATTATCGCGATTCTGGGTATGGATGAGCTGTCAGAAGAAGACAAGATGGCAGTAGCCCGTGCTCGTAAGATCGAACGCTTCCTGTCACAGCCTTTCCATGTTGCTGAAATCTTCACCGGTTCTCCAGGCAAGTACGTTTCCCTGAAAGATACCATTGCTGGTTTCCAGGGCATCCTTGCTGGTCAGTATGATGACCTGCCAGAGCAGGCGTTCTATATGGTTGGCTCTATCGAAGAAGTGGTAGAAAAAGCGAAAAACCTATAAATTGCAGTAAGTAAGGGCAATAGAAATGGCTATAACAGTTCATTGTGACATTGTAAGTGCGGATGAATCCCTGTTTTCCGGGTTGGTCGAGATGGTTGTTGCCACTGGGTCACTGGGTGAGTTGGGAATCACGGCTGGACATGCGCCGCTGTTGAGCGACCTGCGCCCAGGGCCTGTGCGCGTTATTAAACAAAATAGCGAAGAAGAGGTTTACTATCTCTCCGGTGGCTATTTAGAAGTACAGCCCAACAGCATCTCAATATTGGCTGATACTGCAGTGCGTGCAAACGATATTGATGAAGCATCAGCCGCAGAAGCTGTAAAACAAGCCGAGAGTGCACTGGCCAACCAGTCTGGTGAGATTGAGTACTCTAAGGCTGCTGCAATGTTAGCAGAGTCGACAGCGCAACTGCGCACTGTGCAGGCGCTGCGCAAAAAACTTGGCGGCTGATTTTTCAGCGGCTAGTAAAAAAGGGTGGCTATGCCACCCTTTTTTTTATTTAAGGGAAACCGCGCTAACCCTGTCTGATACTTGTGTTGCCACCCAATTGGCAGTACCGTATTCAGCTTGAAAGCCACCATCCTAATCCGCCTATTGGAAGCTCTGGAATTAATACGATGAACAGTACGGATATTGTTATCCTCGCCGCCGGCAAGGGCACCCGTATGCAGTCCGCCCTACCCAAGGTATTGCATAAGATTGCCGGTAAATCATTGCTTGCTCATGTTTTAGATGCAGCAGATAGCCTGCCCAACAGCCAAAAAATTGTAGTCACTGGCCATGGTAGCCAGCAAGTGCGAGATAGCTTTGTCCGATCCGACTGCACTTTTGTGGAGCAGCCTCAGCAGCTAGGTACTGCACATGCAGTACAGATGGCCCTACCGCACCTTAGAGAAAACGCTACTGTATTGATACTCTATGGCGATGTGCCGCTTATTACGCCGGCTACGCTTAAGGCTATGCTGAATGCCGTATGTGACCGGCAGATCAGTTTACTCACCGTTAACCTACAAAATCCTATGGGTTATGGCCGTATCGTTCGTAACCAAGAGTCTGAGATTGACGCTATTGTCGAACAGAAAGATGCCAACCCGGATCAGCTAGAAATTACCGAAGTAAACACCGGTGTGCTGGCTTTAGGAGCAAAACAACTCCAGGCCTGGCTGCCGCTTATCGATAACAATAACGCTCAGGGTGAATATTATTTAACCGACCTGATTGCCTTGGCGCGAAGCCAAGGCTATCGTGTTCAGAGCATACAGCCCAAATCAGCAACAGAGGTAGAGGGTGTGAATAATAGAGTCCAACTCAGCCAACTAGAGCGAGCTCATCAGCTTGAGCTCGCCGAGCAGCTTATGCTGTCAGGTACTAGCTTGGCAGATCCCAGTCGTTTTGATCAGCGAGGTCAGCTAACAGCAGGAAGTGATAACTATATAGACGTCAACTGCCTCTTTGAGGGCGATGTCAGTATAGGCTCCGGCGTGCATATTGGCCCCAACTGTCATGTCACCAACAGTCGTATCGGTGATGCTGTGGTGATTAAGGCCAACACTGTGATTGAGGACGCAGTGATTGGCGACCATGCGGTTCTGGGGCCCTTTGCAAGAATAAGGCCCGGCACTGTGCTTGGCAAAAACACCAAAGTTGGAAATTTCGTTGAAACCAAAAAAGCCTATGTTGGTGATGGCAGTAAAATTAATCATCTGAGCTATATTGGCGACGCAGAGTTAGGCGCTGGAGTAAACATAGGCGCTGGCACTATCACCTGTAATTATGACGGTGTTAATAAGCACAAAACCACCATTGGTGATGGCGTATTTGTGGGTTCCAATAGCACTCTAATAGCACCTTTGACTATTTTGGACAGAGGGTTTGTCGCTGCAGGTTCAACGCTGACACAGAATGTACCATCTGAGTCTCTAGCTGTAAGTAGAACAAAACAACGCAATATTGAAGGCTGGAAACGCCCAACTAAAAAGGAAGATTAGACTATGTGCGGAATTGTTGGCGCAGTTACCCAGAGAAACACCTATAAAATTCTCATTGAAGGTCTCCACCGCCTTGAGTATCGCGGCTATGATTCAGCCGGACTTTCAATTATTGATGCAGAATCAAAGCTACAAACCCGAAAAAATATTGGCAAAGTTGCAGAGCTGGAAGCGGTTGTTGCAGAAAATCCAGTGATGGGATTTACGGGTATAGCCCATACCCGCTGGGCAACTCATGGAGAGCCGAGCACATTAAACTCGCATCCACATACCTCTACAGGCATAGCCATTGTCCATAATGGGATTATCGAAAATCATGAGGTGCTGAAAAAAGAGCTAACCGCCAATGGTTACGAGTTCCTGTCAGCAACCGACTCTGAGGTTATTGCTCACTTAGTAAACTATTATTCCAACACAGCCAAAGACTTGCGGGAAGCTGTGCAAAAAACCATCGCGCGTTTAGAGGGCGCCTACGCCCTTGCTGTTGTTAGCGAACAGCAACCCCACAGTCTAATTGCAGCACGTAGCGGAAGCCCCCTCGTCATAGGTGTGGGCATAGACGAACATTTTATCGCCTCAGACCAAATGGCACTGCGTCAGGTGACGGACCGCTTTGTTTACCTTGAAGAAGGCGACCTTGTTGAACTGAGTCATGAGGGCTACAGCATTACCGATAGTTCAGGCAAGTCAGTGGAACGCCAACAACAGGAGCTGTCGGACAATGATCAGATCGCAGAAAAGGGTGAGTATCGCCACTTTATGCAAAAAGAAATCTTCGAACAGCCCAAAGCACTCGCTGATACCTTTGCCGGTAGAATAGGCCCGCGCCATATACGAGAGGCCATATTTGGTTATCAGGCAGAAGCGCTATTTAAACAGACCAATGCAATACACATCATTGCCTGTGGTACTAGTTTCCACTCGGGGTTGGTCGCCAAATATTGGCTGGAGCAATATGCCGGCATTCCCTGTCAGGTAGAGGTAGCCAGTGAATATCGCTATCGACAGGTGGCCGTTCCTGTTGGCACGCTGTTTGTCACCATCTCCCAATCTGGTGAGACTGCAGACACCTTGGCGGCGCTGCGCAAGGCCAAGGGCGCTGGTTATCTAGGGTTTCTAGCTATCTGTAATGTTGCCAACAGCTCATTAGTGCGCGAATCCAATATTTCACTAATGACCATGGCTGGACCAGAAATTGGCGTAGCCTCAACCAAGGCGTTCACGACCCAGCTGGTAGCCTTGCAGCTGCTGACCCTGTCAGTGGCGAAGCATAAGGGGCTCGACGTAGCTACGGAAGAGCAGCTGGTCAAAGACCTACATAGCCTCCCAGAGCTGTGCACCAAAGTTCTGCAACTAGATTCTGTTATAGAAGCCATGTCAGAGTCCTTTGCCAACAAGCAGCATGCATTGTTTTTGGGGCGTGGTGAGCAATATCCTATTGCATTGGAGGGTGCGTTAAAGCTCAAAGAAATTTCTTATATTCATGCTGAAGCCTACCCTTCAGGCGAACTAAAGCACGGACCCTTGGCTCTGGTTGATGAGGACATGCCTGTAGTCACTGTCGCACCGAACAACGAGCTACTAGAAAAATTAAAATCCAACCTACATGAAGTTCGAGCTAGAGGTGGACAGCTATTTGTCTTTGCCGATCGAGATTCTGGCTTCGTCGATGAGCCTGGAGTTACCGTCATTCATATGCCCCACGTACCCGCAAGTTTAGAGGCTATTATCTATACCCTACCGCTACAGATGCTGTCATATCATGTGGCTTTACTCAAAGGGACAGATGTAGATCAGCCTAGAAATTTAGCCAAGTCGGTCACTGTGGAATAAAAAATTTTTCTTGGTTGGTCAAAAAAACAATATTCTTCTCTAGGGAAGAGTAAAAATATCTTCTACTGAACAATTTAAAATTTTTGCCATTCTCAGGGCAAGAACTGTTGAGGGAACATAGATACCGTTTTCTATTGCATTGATGCTTTTTCTTGAAACGTCTGCTTGGTCTGACAGTTCTTGTTGAGTCAAACCAGCAGACTTCCTAAGTTCTTCAAGGTTGTTTAGAAGTTTCTTATGATTCTTGCCCAAGACTATTTCTTCTCAAATTCTTCAACTGCATTCGTTAATTCTTCACTTGTGTTTGGGTAAAGATAACCAGCAATTATTTGTCCTAAACCAATAGCAGCAACTAATGCTCCAACACCTTTGAGCACTGAACCTAGAAAAAATACACCAAACAGAAAAAGACCCACACCAGTAAATAATGTAACAACCCCAGTTCTTCTATAATCAATTGGTTCTTTTTTTCTTTCATCAAACATCCCTATTAAGTCTTCAAGTTTAGAGGGGTCATCAATATTTTTCGATATCTCTAATATTGTTTTATTTTTATCCTTGCTCTCAAAATATAACCAAATAAATACGGATACAGGTATTATTATTCCTGCCAAAGTGCCCAAAATAGGTATTAGTAATTCCATTAGATTTCTCTTTAGTAAAATATAACGTAAACTTATCATCATAATAATGAGAAGTAAAGGTTACAAATAAATTTATTTTGTTATAATTTTTACATAGAAGAGAAATATATAAAGTTTTTTCAGAGTTTCCATAAAAGATTTCAGGATAAAAAATCTAATTCTCTGTTTTGTTCAAGTCAGTCACTGTCGAGTAATTTCGAACAGTGCTTTAAAAAGGAAATATTATGGAAGGTTTAGCAGTAATGGGTTTTGTTTTCGGGATGGTTGGTGTAGTAGCATTGGTTCGTCTGGAAAAATTAACAAAGACTTTGAAACAAAAGGGAATTCTCGAAGAGGATTACAAGGAAGAATAATGCACCAAACAAATCTATTCAATCACGGTTGAGTAACTGGTCAAATATCCTGGTCGCCCTGGATTTTTAAAATTTTAGGAATGAACTATCTATGAAAAATTTATTAATAACTATAGGGCGCGTTTTATTAGGGCTGTATTTTTTGGTGCCAGGAATTGCCAAATTTGCTTCTTGGGATATGCATGTTGCGCTCATGGAAACTCATAATATGGCTATGGTTCCCGTTTTATTGGCGATTTCTGGAGTCGCTCAAATTGGCGGTAGCATCTGTCTTCTTTTAAACAAACAGGTGGTTCTTTGTTCGCTGGGTTTTGCAGCGATGATTATTTTAATCAATGTAAATCTGCATGACTTTTGGAATGTTTACGAGTTAGTAAATACCAAGCACGAAACGCAAAATTTTGTTAAAAATTTAGCAATATTTGCCGGACTTTTACTCTTGGCAGCAGTAAATATAGAAGAAAAAACAAAAATATAAATTCAATGCAATTAATTACTTAAAGTATTGATATTGATATAGAAAATAAATTAAAGAAAAACTTCAAAGTTCTTGTATTCTTGCTTATTAGTCATAAAACGTAAAATTTAAAAATAGAAAATAATGTTTAAGGATTTTCATAATGGATGGTCTCTCTGCTGCAGCATTCTGTTTCGCGATGATTGGCGTTGTAGCATTAGTTAAAATTGAAAAGCTAGTAAAAACGCTTAAAGAAAACGGAATTATTGATAATGACTACAACGACAGCTAACGCGCTATGGATCGATATAAAAAGGGTACAATAAAAAAGTTGTATTTTTTCTTTTTGTGGCTGTTAGGATTTGTTGTACTTTTTGCATTCGACTTATTTATGGAGCTGATTGTTTTTGAATGGCTGCAGTGGAATGGCACTACCAAAAATGATTGGTTTTTTATGCTGTGGTGGATCTGTGTTTTTCTATGGCTTCTATATGGCCTTTACAGGTTTTTTAAAGAAATAAAACTAAAAAGCAAAAGGTAGAAAAACAGGTGGCAGTTACACCAAAAATCATGCCACCTGTTATTGATAAGTCAGCATGCAACTAGGCGCACCGCCCAAGGCCATGATGCCTTCAGAGCAGCATAGGTGGGAAACCCATAGGCCGCTGCAGCCCCTGCCGGGTTGGCTGCGTAATGGGCCTTGATGGCGCAGGTTAATGCGTGAAATGCCGCGGTACCAAGGATTAGCAGTAGTGCTGCAGCTCCCAATACGATAAGCGCGATTGCACCTGGTGCCATCGCAGCGAAATAAATGACGGCTGCAACCGCGATCACGATCTCAACACCAATTAATGAGGCACGATAAGTTTTGGCGATAGCCTTGGCGAGTTCTGTACTACCCTCTACGTTTGACATAGCGTTGCTCCCTTTAAGTAATTGAAAGCCGAAATAATTCCGGCTCGCTTCCTGCTTGTAACCCTAACGAGTCACAGCAATAGCCAGTGCAGTCCAGAATCGGCTATTTGCTTAAACGTAGACTATAAAATGCATGAGTACCAAACTCAGAGGTTGCCTGTAAAAGGCTTAATGGCTGCGCAGAGACGCAAGTCCAGACTGGAGCTGCTGTAAATGTTCTTGTAGCCGTGGTCCTTTTTTCTGAGCCACACCAATCGCCAGGACATCAATAACGGCCAAATGGGCAATTCTTGAAGAAAGAGGCGTATAAATTTGGATATCTTCTTTAGTGTCTACCTCAATGGCAATTGTGGCGTTGCGCGCTATCGGCGAGCCGCTTGGAGCTAGAGCAATGACAACGCCCCCGGCATTTTTGACTAGCTCCATAGAATCCAATAACGCCTGAGTACGACCCGATTGAGAAATGGCAATGACCACATCACCCTGGTGGAGCGATGTGGCTGACATGTTTTGAAGATGGGGGTCAGAGTAGGCCGCAGAGGTAATCTGCAGCCGGAAGAACTTATGCTGAGCATCAAAAGCGACAGCTGCGGAGGCGCCAAACCCATAGAACTCGACTCTTGTGGCGTTACAGATGGCTGCAACAGCGGCTTCTAATCTATCCAGTACTAAGCTCTCTCGAACTTTCAATAGAGTGTCCACGGTGGAATCAAAAACCTTGTGTGTGTATTCCCTTGTTGAATCTGTGTCTGTAACTGCTATTTGACCATAGCTTGGACTGGATGCTAGCTGTTGCGCGAGGGCCAGCTTAAAGTCTTGGAATCCATGGCAGCCAACCGCTCGACAGAACCTGACTACGGTGGGTTCACTGACTTCTGCCTCTTTGGCCAGATCTACGATTCGCATATGTATCACATTCAGCGGATTCCTAAGCACAAAGTCAGCGACTTTGCGCTCTGATTTGCGCAACTCTGATAATGTATCGCAGATAGTTTGTGTGAGTTCGGCAGGTTTCATTGCAGATCCAAAAAGAGATTATGTAAAAAATTTACAAGAAAACCTTAAAAAATGCCAGTTTTGTAGTAAAAAAAGCGGCGGGTAGTCATAAGGAGTAAATACTGCCGCCTTGAAAGAGTTGGCCTTGCCGAATAAATCATAAAAGAAATTAACCCTATCCCGTATTTTTGCCACTAACTTGCTAGAATGCTGCCCTATGGACGTAACCCCAATACTTAACAATTTAAACCCTGCGCAAGAAGAGGCGGTCACCAGTGATAAAAAACATCTGCTGGTTTTAGCTGGCGCTGGCAGTGGTAAAACCCGTGTACTGGTGCATCGCATTGCCTGGAAGATTCAGGTTGATGGGCTCTCGCCATACAGCATATTGGCGGTGACCTTTACCAATAAAGCTGCCCGAGAAATGCGCGAGCGTATTGATGAGTTGCTGGGCACGTCGTTGCGTGGTATGTGGGTGGGCACCTTTCATGGTTTGGCTCACCGACTGCTTAAAGCGCACTGGCGAGATGTTAACCTCCCAGAAAATTTTCAAATTTTGGATTCCGACGACCAGTTAAGACTGGTAAAGCGTGTTATGCGGGCGATGGATCTCGATGAACAGCGCTGGCCACCCAAGCAGGCTCAGTGGTGGATCAATGGTCAGAAGGATGAGGGCCTGCGTGCCGGCCATATTCAAGAAGGTGGCGACCCCTATCTTGCGACCATGCTGAGAATTTACCGTGAGTATGAAGCTACTTGCGAGCGTTTAGGCGTTATCGATTTTGCTGAGCTATTACTGCGCGCACTAGAACTGTGGAAAAATAAACCTGAGGTTCTGGCGCATTATCAGCAGAGATTTCAACATATTTTGGTAGATGAGTTTCAGGACACCAACGCAGTGCAGTATGCCTGGCTGCGAATTTTGGCAGGTCAGGTTAGCGCAGTTACAGCAGTAGGTGACGATGATCAATCAATCTATGGTTGGCGCGGTGCAAAGGTGGAAAATATTCTAAGCTACGAGCGAGACTTCTCAGATACTCACACTGTTAAGCTAGAACAAAATTATCGTTCGACCTCTAATATTCTCAATGCAGCTAATGGTGTGATATCAAAAAATGCCGAACGCCTCGGTAAAAGTTTGTGGACCGATGCAGGTGAGGGTGAATCCATTGCCCTTTATGCTGCCTTTAATGAGCATGATGAAGCTCGTTATATAGCCGACCGTTTGCAGACATGGGTGCATCAGGGTAACCGCCGAGAGGACTCGGCGATTCTATATCGCTCCAATGCGCAGTCAAGGGTACTGGAAGCCGCACTACTGCAGGCCGAGATTCCCTACCGAATTTATGGTGGCCAACGCTTTTACGAGCGACTCGAAGTAAAAAACGCCCTCTCCTATTTGAGAATGATGCTTAATTGTCACGACGACGTAGCCTTTGAGCGGGTGATTAATGTGCCGGCTCGAGGTATTGGCGATCGCACCTTGGAAATTATCCGCGAGCTAGCCCGAGAGCGCGGCACGTCGTTATGGACAGCTGCGTCGGCTATTGTTAGCGAAAAGCGCATGCCGGCTCGCGCTACCAATGCTATTGCAGTATTCATCGAACTGGTAAATGAGATGAGTGGTCAGCTTGATGAGTTACCATTAGTAGAGCAGGCCGAAAACGCGATTCAGCACAGCGGGCTAATCGAGATGCATCGACGTGAAAAAGGTGAGCGGGGTCAGGCGAGGGTCGAAAACCTTGAAGAGCTGGTAAACGCCTGCCGAAACTTTGAAGCAGAGGATTCGGAGCAACCAGTATTGCCACAGTTTCTCGATCAGGTCGCGTTGGACGCTGGCGACCGTCAGGCCGATGAAGATCAGGATGCTGTGCAATTAATGACCTTACACAGTGCGAAAGGCTTGGAATTTCCCCTCGTGTTTATTGCCGGTATGGAAGAAAATTTATTCCCACATAAAATGTCACTAGACGAGCCGGGGCGGCTTGAAGAGGAGCGGCGATTGGCCTATGTGGGCATTACCCGCGCCATGCAAAAACTCTATCTTACCTTTGCAGAGAGCCGCTCTATCTACGGAAGTGAATCGTTTAACTCGGTGTCACGATTTGTCCGCGATATACCCAAGGATGTTATTGAAGAAGTACGCATCCAAAACACCATAGCGCGGCCGACCAGCTATGCCGCACCGGGAAATCTTGGTGATCAGGGCGATAATACTGGTTTTAGTCTGGGTCAACAGATTATGCACAGTGTCTATGGCGAGGGCGTGATTCTTAACTTCGAAGGCAATGGTCCGCGTGCAAGGGTGCATGTGAGCTTTGAGGACGCGGGAACAAAGATTTTGATTTTGGCTTCAGCAAATCTACAAGCTATTTAATATTTATTTTATAAAAAGGGGTTCTAATCATGCGCATTGTCATGTTTGCACTATTGGCGCTGTTAATTTCAGGCTGTGGTAAAAATTCCGTCGAAAGCAACGGCGGCGCAGCGGAAAGCCAGCAGACCTTCAAATGGAAGTTGGTAACCACCTGGCCCAAGAATTATCCCGGGCTTGGCACTGCACCAGAAAATTTTGCCAACAAGGTCGCTGCCATGAGTGGTGGCCGGCTACAGATCAAAGTTTTTGGTGCTGGACAGTTAGTGCCGGCGTTTGAAGTATTTGATGCTGTGAGTCAGGGCACTGCCGAAATGGGACATGGTGCGGCCTATTATTGGACAGGCAAGTCTAAAGCCACAGGCTTTTTTACCTCTGTACCCTTTGGCCTCAATGCGCAGGAGATGAATGGTTGGCTGCATTACGGTGGTGGGTTGGAGCTCTGGCGTGAACTCTACGAGCCGTTTAACTTGGTTCCTTTTGCAGGAGGCAGCACCGGTGTTCAGATGGCCGGCTGGTTTAATCGTGAGATTAATTCCATAGCAGATATCAAAGGCTTAAAAATGCGTATCCCTGGCCTAGGGGGTGATGTGATCACTCGTGCTGGCGGTATTTCTGTCACAATGCCCGGCGGCGAGCTCTATACCTCCATGCAAACTGGTGTAATTGATGCAACTGAATGGGTTGGCCCCTACAACGATTTGGCCTTTGGTTTTCATCAGGTGGCAAAATATTATTATTACCCAGGCTGGCATGAGCCAGGCCCAATACTTGAGCTAATTGTTAACAAGGATGCTCTGGCGACACTGCCAGCAGACCTTCAGGCTATCGTTGAGGGAGCTGCTCGCGCAGTCAATCAGGATATGCTCGATGAATACACTGCGAGAAATAATACTGCTTTGGTTGAGCTGATTGATACTCATGGTGTTGATGTGCGCAAATTGCCTGACGATGTGATCGTTGAGTTAAGACGACTTTCTCAAGAGGTCTTAGAAGAGCTATCCGCAGACTCCGATATCGCACTGCGTATAGCGGATTCTGTAAAGGCCTTTCAAAAACAGGCGACTGCCTATCATGGTATTTCAGAAGAAGCTTACTATGAAGCGCGCAAGCAATAAGTTGTGTCGCGCTAAAACAGCATGATGTAAATTACAAAAAAGGCCGTTTTATATCGGCCTTTTTTGTGTCTAACAGGGAAAATTTTTCTGTACTCTGGGGGCAATATCAAATTTAATGCCGCCCTTACAAGTGGCACTAAGCAGAGGACAGACTTTGAATATTACTCCCGTCGAAAAAACCATAATTGGTAGTGAAGAGTGGTGCACCCTCTCTCAGCTGGGTATACCAGCTGTGAAGGTGCGTGTTGATTCCGGTGCAAAAACATCGGTCCTACACGCCTTTAATATTCAAACGTTTAAGCGTGGTGCTACTCCATGGGTATCTTTTGATGTCCATCCTTTGCAACACAACCGCAAAGTTTCTGTGCGCTGCGAAGCCCCAGTGCTTGACCGTCGTATTATCAAAAACACCAGCGGTGCCAGTGAAAAGCGCTATGTCATTAAAGTGCCAATGCGCCTAGGTGAGAATACTTGGGATATTGAGCTGACACTGACGAATCGCGACAGCATGGGCTATCGCATGTTGCTGGGTCGAGAGGCCATGACCGGGCGCGTGCTGGTAGATCCAGCGGCCAGCATGAACATGGGTCGTATTACTGATCTAGAGTTAAGGGACATGTATGGCATTGCACCTAAGAAAAAGACTGGGTTGAAGATTGCATTGTTAGCGACTAATCCAGACCTCTATAGCAATCAGCGGATCATGGAAGCTGGTGAAGAGCGCGGCCATGAGATGATTTTTTACAATATCAAAGACTGCTATATGAAACTCGACGATGAAACCCCAGAGGTTCATTATCGAGGCGGCCATATTATCAATGGACTGGATGCGGTTATTCCAAGAATCCGCCCCAGTGCAACGTTTTATGGCTGCGCCCTGACTCGGCAGTTTGAAAGCATGGGCCTTTACTCACAGAATAGCTCTCTGGCGATTAGTCAGTCGCGAGACAAGCTGTTTTCTCTCCAGTTACTGATTAAAAGTGGCTTAGATATCCCGCTTACCGGTTTCGCCAATTCGCCTATTGATACCAATGAACTGATTGATATGGTTGGCGGCGCTCCGCTAATTGTGAAGCTGCTGGAAGGCAGTCAGGGACGTGGCGTGGTTTTAGCAGAGACCAAAAAGGCCGCCCAGAGTGTTATCAATGCCTTCAAAGCAGTGAAAGCCAATCTTCTGGTACAGGAATTCGTCAAAGAAGCTGGTGGTAAAGATTTACGTCTATTTGTGATTAACGGCAAGGTTAAAGCGGCTATTCAGCGCGAAGCAGCGCCGGGAGAATTCCGCGCTAACATTCATCAGGGCGGCACGGCCTCTGTTATTCGACCCACGCCTCAAGAGCGACGTCTAGCGGTTAAGGCTGCTAAATCAATGGGTTTGGCGGTAGCTGGGGTTGATTTAATCCGTTCAAAAACTGGTCCGCTGCTATTAGAGGTTAATTCATCCCCAGGTCTTGAAGGCATTGAAGCTGCTACAGAGAAAGATGTGGCGGGCATGATGATCGAGGCTATTGAGCAGCAGTTAAAGTGGAGCCCAGACGCCTAGTTCTTCCAGAATGTTGGGGTAAAAAGCACAAGCAGGGTAAAGATTTCCAATCGACCCAGCAGCATACCCCAACAGAGAACCCATTTGGCAAAGCTACCAATGTCTGCATAGTTGGTAGCTACTGCTCCCAGGCCGGGGCCCAGGTTGTTAAGCGCTGCCGCCGTGGCCGACCAGGCGGTGACATAGTCCAAACCAGATGCTAGCAGCAGCAGTACCATCAAATAGAAAATAGCCAGATAAACACCCACAAATGCCCAGATGGCATCTGCCACCCGTTCAGGAATCTTGCGATTGCGTATCTTTATGGGTAGTAGCGCGTTGGGGTGAACTAAGCGGTAGATCTCTCTGATCCCCTGCTGTGCCAAAATCAGCATACGCCCAATCTTTATGCCGCCACCGGTAGACCCTGCGCAGGCGCCAAAGAAAGATAGAAAGAGCAAAAAGAACGGCAAAAAAGTTGGCCAGGCATTAAATTCTGCGGTGGCAAAACCTGTGGTAGTCATGATTGATACCAGCTGAAAAATACCCTGACTAATACTCTGATCCCAGTCATAGGTGCCGCTGTAGTACAGGTACAGACAGGTAATTAACATGCCTACCAGCAGTAGATAAAAATACATTCTGGCTTCAGGGTCAGCCCAGTAGTAACCCAATTTACGGTTGTGCCAGACATGAAAGTGCAGGGCAAAATTTAGGCCTGAAACAATCATAAAGAATGAACAGATGGCCATAATTGTGCCGCTATCGAAAAATCCAATACTGGCATCATGGGTAGAGAAACCCCCAATGGCCACAGTTGAAAAGCTGTGCCCTATGGCGTCAAAGCCGCTCATTCCCGCCGCCCAATAGGCCAGGGCACAGACCGCCGTGAGTGCCAAATAAATCCTGAACAGTACATTTGCTGTTTCAGTGATGCGCGGCGTCAGTTTGGAATCCTTCACTGGCCCCGGCGTTTCCGCGCGGTAAATCTGCATACCCCCAACGCCGAGCATTGGCAGGATAGCCACAGCGATTACCACAATACCTATGCCACCCAACCACTGTAGCTGTTGGCGATAATAGAGTATTGATTTGGGTAGATGATCGAGGCCAGAAATCACTGTTGCCCCTGTGGTTGTCAAGCCGGAGACAGACTCAAATAGCGCATCCATAAAGCTGAGATTGGGTGCCTCGGAAAGCATCAGGGGCAGAGCTCCGAAGGTACTGAGCACAAGCCAAAAAAGAACAGTGACGACAAAACCATCTCTGGTGCGCAGCTCACCGCTGGAATTTTTTGATGGCAACCAAAATACTAGGCCAACAAACAGGGTGATGGCAAAGGCAGTGAGAAACGTCTCTGAGGTGGTTTCCCCATAAATTGAAGCCACAACAATGGGCGTTAACATAGTCAGGCTGAATATCATCAGCAAGACACCGAGTACCCGAGCAGTAATGGCTAAATGCATGGAACCGTCCTAGAAGAAACTAAAACTGACTGCGAACAATTTTTCTACAGCCTTGGTGTTTTCTTTGTCGACAACAAACACGATCACGTGATCTTCGGCCTCAATAACTGTGTCGTGGTGGGCAATAATGACTTCTCCATTACGCACCAGTGCAGCCAGCGTTGCGCCCGGTGGTGACTTGATCTCGCCAATGGCACGGCCCACTACCTTCGAGCTCTTTTCGTCACCGTGAACAATAATCTCTAGCGCTTCTGCAGCACCACGGCGCAGTGAGTGCACGCTAACAGTATCTGCTCTGCGAACATGAGTGAGTAGGGAGCTGGTGGTAGCCTGCTGCGGCGAGATGGCTACGTCAATCTCGCCGCCCTGCATAAGGTCTGCATAGACTGGGTTGCTGATGAGTGTCATCACCTTTTTGGCGCCCAGACGTTTCGCTAACAACGACGCCATAATATTAACTTCGTCATCGTTGGTAAGGGCTAAAAATACGTCGGTTTTGTCAATGTTCTCGTCTAACAACAGCTCTTGATCTGTAGCCGAACCGTTGAGCACTACAGCGCGATTGAGTTTCTCGGAAAGGTAGGCCGCACGCTTAGGAGAGAACTCTATAATCTTGATATTGTATTCGTCCTCAAGTGCCTTGCTAAGCCGGAAGCCGATATTGCCTCCGCCCGCGATCATCAGTCGATGATAGGGCTTCTCAACTCGCCGTAGTTCGCTCATCACCTTGCGAATATTCTTCTTGGCAGCAATAAAGAAAACCTCATCGCCATCTTCGATCACTGTGTCGCCTACCGGAAACAGTGCGCGGTCTCTGCGATAGATTGCTGCCACTCTAGCGTCTGCATTGGGCATGTGTTCTCTTAATGTCCGCAGTTCCTGACCGACTAGAGGGCTATCTTTTACCGCGCGCAATCCCACTAGTTGAATAACGCCGTCAGCAAAATCCAGTACCTGCAGTGCACCGGGCTGTTCGACTAGCTTCCGGATATAATCGGTTACCACCTGTTCGGGTGTAATCATCACATCTACGGGCATATGTTTATCGGTAAACAGCAGGTCTTTGTACTTTGGATTGGTGTAATTAGGGGCGCGAACTCGGGCAATTTTTTTAGGTGTGTGAAACAGCGAGTGGGCTACCTGACAGGCGATGATATTGATTTCATCGCTGCTAGTTACTGCTACCAACATATCGGCGTCTTGAATGCCTGCCCGCACCAGCACGTCAGGATAGCATCCCGTGCCAACCACGGTACGAATATCTAGGCGGTCTTGCAGGGCGCGCAGGGCGTTCTCATTAATATCTACCACTGAGATATCGTTGTATTCTCGGGCCAAATTTTCTGCCAGCGTAGCACCAACCTGTCCGGCGCCTACTATTACTATTTTCATGGTCATTCCGAGTAGTTGTCAGCCTTCTTTTGCAATCGCGAGTAATAAAACCCGTCGTTGCCATTAATAGTGGGGAACAGCTGCCGCCCAAAATCTGTTTTTATTCCCCAGTCCGCTTCAATGGTCAGCAGTTGGGCGTCGGTATACTCTGCTAAAAATTGTTCAATCACACGATCGTTTTCATCGGGCAGTATTGAGCAAGTTGCGTAAAGCAGGATGCCATCATTGTTTAATGTTTGCCAAAGCTGTTTTAGCAGCTGAAGCTGAATTTCTGCTAGCTTAGCAATATCCGCAGGTTTGCGCAGTATTTTGATATCTGGGTGACGCCTGATCACCCCGGTCGCCGAACAGGGGGCATCAATCAAAATGCGGTCAAAGGGGGTCTTATCCCACCATGCCTCTAGATTGCCCGCATCAGCGGCAATCACCGTTGCCCTTAGGCTCAGGCGCTGTAGGTTGTTCTCCACGCGCAGCAGGCGCCGTGGCTCTAAATCTAAGGCCACCACTGTTTTCAGGTCTGCCTGACTTTCAAGAATATGGCAGGTTTTTCCTCCTGGGGCGCAACAGGCATCTAGGACCCGTAGGCCTTTCTCTAGGGCCAACAGTTGCGCTGCTAACTGAGCCGCTTCATCTTGGACGCTGACGCGACCCGCTTCAAAATCGGGTAGTATGCTCACGTCTACTGGCGTATCTAAGACAACGCCCTGGGCACTGTATTGAGTTTCTGAGGCGCTTAATCCGGCATCAGCCAACCTGTTTAGATAGTCCTGCCTTGATACACGCAGTTCATTGACGCGAAGGGTCATTGGCGCGCGAGCGTTGTTAGCGGCAACTATGTCAGCGGCTATTTGCGGTGGCCAAGCCTGCTCTATTTTGGCCAGTAGCCATTTTGGGTGGGCAGTCTCAAACAGGGCATTACCGGCCTGTTGTGCAATTAATTCCTGCTGTTGGCGCTGGAAGCTGCGCAGTACAGCATTCACCAACCCTTTGGCCCATTGGCGTTTGAGTTTAGCTGCGGCAGCGACAGTTTCGTTGATAACCGCGTGTTCAGCGATTCTCATGTGCATAAGTTGGTAGAGGCCCATAGCAATCAGGCCTTGAATTTCGAGATCTTTGTCACGCAGCGGCTTTTTAAGCAATTGCTTGAGCAGTAGCGCAATTTGCGGATACCAGCGCATGGTTCCAAAACACAGCTCTTTAAGCAGGGCGCGGTCTTTTTCGTCTACCTTGGCACTAGTTTCTGGAAGCAGAGCTGACAGGGATTGACCCCGCAGCACTCCGGCTAGGGTCTCTGCTGCTGCAGCACGCACATTCACCGCTTAGTGCCCCAGCAGCTTGTTGACAGCGAGCAAATCGGCGCGGGACTTAAGAATTTCTGCCACAGGCATGCGTGATTTTCCAGGTAGCTGGATTTCTTTGATTAGCAGGCTGCCCTGCCCACAACATACCAATAGGCCCTGATTGTCGGCCCTAATAATTTGACCTGGCTGGCCGCAGGAATCTGTCTCGGCAACCTCAGCCCCCCAGATTTTTAGCCGCTGGCCATCAATCAGGCTGAAGGTTGCCGGGAAGGGATTAAAGGCACGGATTCGTCTGTCCAGCACCGCAGCATCCTGAGACCAATCAATGAGTGCTTCTGCTTTATCGATCTTGGTAGCATAAGTACTCAGCGTATTATCTTGAACGATGGCAACAGCAGTACACTGGCTTAGTTTTTCCAGCGCAATTAACAGTGCCGGTGGGCCCAACTCTGCAAGTCTGAGATACAGCGAGCCGCTGGTCTCGTTTTTAGCGATCTCGCATTGGGTGGTAGACAGCATGGCGCCAGTATCAAGACCGGCATCCATTTGCATAATGGTAACGCCGGTTTCTAGGTCGCCACTTTCAATGGCTCGCTGAATCGGCGCAGCACCCCGCCAGCGAGGCAAAATTGAGCCGTGCACATTGATACAGCCAAGCCTTGGAGCGTCCAGCACAGCTTGAGGAAGAATAACGCCATAAGCCACAACAACCATAATGTCGGCATTGAAGGCCCGTAGAATCCTCTGATCTTCAGATTGCTTGAGTGAGTCAGGCTGACAGACCCTGAGACTATGTTGCTGAGCAATCAATTTGACAGGGCTGGGAGTTAGTTTTTTTCCCCGTCCTGCAGGCCGGTCAGGTTGGGTGTAGACAGCTACGATTTCATGACTGCCGTCACTAAGTAGGGCTTGGAGATGAGTAGCAGCAAAATCTGGTGTTCCCGCGAAGATAATCTTCAAGCTATGCGCTTCCTATGATCGCTGTTTTTTAAGTTTTTTGCGTATTCTGTCGCGCTTAAAAGGCGACAAATAGTCAACGAATAACTTACCTTCTAAATGATCGATCTCATGTTGAATGCAGACTGCCAGTAGGCCTACGGCCTCCTCTTCGAAAGCATTGCCATCGCGATCAAGTGCTCGAATCATTACATGGGCTGGGCGATCTACGGTTTCATAAAACCCTGGAACAGACAGACAGCCTTCGTCATAGGGTAAGCTGCCAGCCTCAAGCACTTCGATCTCTGGGTTGATATAGACCCGCGGCTCATCTTTTGCGTCTGACAAATCCATAACGATCACTCGTTGATGAACATCAACCTGGGAGGCTGCCAAACCGATCCCTTGAGCATCGGCCATGGTTTCAAACATATCGTCGATTAGACGCTTTATGTTGTCATCAACTACAGCGACAGGCTCAGCCTTAATGCGGAGTCTGGGGTTTGGGTACTCAAGAATGTTTAGTCTAGCCATAGCGATTGTGATGAAATTCTAAAAAATTAGTTAAAAGCACTGCTACCATAAAGCTAACTCGTCATCGATTTCTAGGCTGCGAGTTGCTAAGGGAGCAATTATACACTAACGGAGTGCAGGGAATGGACTCGAAAACATGAAAATTATATTGCTTGGCTTTATCTTTCTGCTGCCCAGTTTTCTAGCTGGTTCCTCTTTGCCCACTTTTGCCAGCACGGCCAATTTAGCTGAATCCCCTTCAGCCGATGGGCTTTGAGCCAGTTGAGCTTGATGGCTTAACCCAGCACTTCTCCACCGCAAAATTGGCGCAGCTATTAATCTCTCTGGAGCTGAAAGGCGCTGTGGGTTGTGATCATGGTCTGTATCAGTGGCTGGTTTAAACGGTTTGGTCAGAAAAGACTGATGTCCTATATTGCACTGGGCTTCAAGTTCCGGTAGATTGCGCGATCCTTGAGCATGGTGACTAAAAAATGACCAAACCCTTTGTCGCGATTTTAATGGGCTCCGACTCTGATTTACCAGTGATGGAAGCCAGCTTTGAAATCCTAAAAAAATTCGATATTCCTTTTGAAGTAAAGGTAACTTCTGCCCACAGAACGCCAGAGGCGACCCATAAGTTTGTGACAGATGCAGATGCCCGCGGCTGTGCGGCATTTATCTGTGCAGCAGGCATGGCGGCGCATCTAGCTGGTGCAGTTTCTGCAACTACCCTCAAGCCGGTAATTGGTGTTCCGATTAATGGATCATTAGATGGCTTGGATGCGTTACTTTCTACAGTGCAGATGCCTGGTGGTATTCCTGTGGCAACTGTTGCTATAGGTAAAGCGGGCGCTAAAAACGCCGCTTATCTAGCCGCTCAAATTATTGGCGTTTCTGATGCAGAAATGCACCAGAAGCTGGTAGCGGAGCGCGCGGCTAACGCTGCGGCAATTATTGCTAAGGACGCTGCACTTCAGGAAAAGCTGAAAAACAGCTAATTAGACATTCCTGTGATTAACTGGGATAACCACGCCAAGATAAGTCTTGCCGCCACTGTGCTGCGCAATACCGGCGTGGTTGCCTATCCCACCGAGGCTGTTTGGGGGCTCGGCTGTGATCCCTGGTCCGAAGCGGCCGTTCAACGAATTCTTCAGCTTAAAGGTCGAGCAGAATCCAAAGGACTGATCCTGATTGCGGATCACAGTCGGCATTTTGCCCCTTTTCTACTGGGCCTTGATAAAGATCAACTTACAGTCTTCGAAGGATCCTATGATAAGCCGGTCACCTGGCTAGTCCCCCACAATGGCGTGGCGCCGGGCTGGATAGTGGGCGAGCATGACACGCTGGCTCTCCGTGTGACTACCCACCCTTTGGCAGCTGCACTGTGCGGTGCTTTTGGGGGGCCTCTGGTGTCTACCTCCGCCAACCCGCAGGGTTTGCCTGCAGCCACCACTGGCCTTAAAGTAAAGAGTTACTTTGGAAGCAGCTTGGATTATCAGACGCCAGGATCCGTGGGTTCAGCGCGCCGATCCAGTGAGATCAGAAACTTATTAACCGGAGAGGTAGTCCGTCCAGGATAAAATGCAGCAGATCGACAAAAATCTTGTGAAGACTTACCTGCTTGGCCTCCAAGACAGTATCTGCCAGGCACTGGGAGAAGAGGATGGAGGTCAATGGCAGCGTGACAGCTGGACCAGAGACGAAGGCGGTGGCGGTCAAAGTCGAGTCTTGGTTGATGGCGGTGCCATTGAAAAAGGTGGGGTGAATTTCTCTCATGTCTTTGGCGATCAAATGCCAGCATCTGCTACACAGAATCGGCCGGAATTAGCGGGGCGCAGTTTTGAGGCCATGGGTGTTTCACTGGTGATTCACCCTAAAAATCCCCATGTGCCAACCTCTCATGCCAATGTACGATTTTTTATTGCCGAAAAAGACGGCGAGGAACCCGTATGGTGGTTTGGGGGCGGTTACGATCTTACCCCCTATTATGGAAACGAAGAGGACTGTGTTCATTGGCACAGTACTGCAAAAGCGGCCTGTGACTCATTCTCTGATGCCTTTTATTCGCGCTTCAAATCTTGGTGTGATGATTACTTCTACCTTAAACACCGCGATGAACCGCGCGGTGCAGGCGGCCTGTTCTTTGACGATTTTAACGAGCTGGGCTTTGAAAAGAGCTTTGCTTTTATGCGTAGTGTTGGCGACAGCTTTATTAAAGCCTATCTGCCAATTTTGCAGCGGCGCCGAAATATCGGCTACGGCGATCGGGAGCGTAATTTCCAGCTCTATCGCCGCGGACGCTACGTTGAATTTAACCTGGTTTTCGACCGAGGCACGCTCTTCGGTCTGCAAACTGGTGGTCGTACAGAGTCAATACTGATGTCGTTGCCGCCGCTGGTTCGCTGGGAGTACGATTGGGCTCCTGAGCCAGGCAGTGCCGAGGCTGAGCTGTATGAAAAATACTTAATCCGCCGAGACTGGGTATAAAAATGACCGACCAATATGCCGTTTTTGGCAACCCCATTGTGCAGAGTAAGTCTCCAGACATTCATCTGGCCTTTGCCAAGCAAACCGTGCAAGCCATGGAGTATAGCCGTCAGCTAGTAGCGGAGAGTGGCTTTAAAGTTGCAGCGGATAAATTCTTCCAATCAGGCGGGAAGGGTTTAAATATCACTGCGCCGTTCAAACAGGATGCTTACAGCTATGGTTCACGGACTACAGCCAGAGCTCGTCGCGCTGGTGCGGTCAACACTTTAGCTGTTCAGGATGACGGAACAATCCTAGGGGATACCACCGACGGTGTTGGCCTAATTAAAGATATGGTCGACAACCTGGGTTGGAAGATTCGTGCCAAAAGAGTATTAATCTTAGGTGCTGGTGGCGCGGTGCGTGGCGTCTTGGAGCCGTTATTAGCAGAGCAGCCGCAGCATGTGGTAATCGCCAATCGCTCGGTCGATAAGGCGCTGCAATTAGCCAAAGGTTTTGCTGAAATGGGCTATCTGCTTGGCTGTGGACTAGATGTGCTCGATGGCCAAGAGTTTGACGTGATTATCAATGGTACTAGCGCGAGTTTACAGGGCGGTATGCCGCCGCTACCCAGCAGTATTGTGGCGCCCAGTGCCGGCGAATCCCCAACTGTTTGCTATGATATGGCCTACGGGCCAGCGCCCAGCCCCTTTATGGGATGGGCTCGGCAGCGAGGTGCGTTAACTGCTGATGGCTTGGGCATGCTGGTTGAGCAGGCGGCAGAATCCTTTGCCCTGTGGCGTGGCATTCGCCCTGAGACTCGGGCGGTTATAGATGCTCTGCGACACAGTTTGGTTACCGCCGACTAGCCGCTCTCTGCAGTTTTTAAATGCTGTCTTGCTCTGCAAGATATTGGTTTTTCAGCTTTACGTAATTCGCCGGCGAGTAGGAAAAAAATTTCTTCTCACTATCGCTGAGCGGGCGGAGCTTTTTGCAGGGGTTGCCCACGTAGACAAAGCCGCTCTCTAAGACTTTTCCCGGCGGCACCATGCAGCCGGCACCCACAATTACCTCGTCTTTTACTACAGCACCATCGTTTACGATGGCGCCATTGCCGATCAAAATGCGATCGCCAATTGTGCAGCCATGCAAAATTGCACCGTGACCAATTACTACGTCGCTACCTATGTTTAGTGGCCAGCCTTTGGGGTTGAAGTCCGAGGCATGAGTAATATGCAGCACGGCATTATCCTGCACATTTGATCTGTCGCCGATCTTAATGCTGTGCATGTCGCCGCGAATAACCGCGCCGGGCCAGACTGAGACATCGTCACCCAGAGTCACATCGCCAATGACCGTTGCTGCTGGGTCCACATAGACCAGCTGGCCTAGAGTCGGGGAAATGCCGCGATAAGAGCGAATAGAGTGATCCATAATTTACCAAGTCCGATATAATGAGGATCCTATTGTGGTGAACTATCCATGACTTTTACAACTAAAAAACAATTTATTGCGGGAGTTACCTGCCCCAAGTGTGCGCAGATGGATAAAATCCAGGCCTATTCAGATGCCGGAGTTAACTACAGAGAATGTGTTAGCTGTGGATTTAAGGATGAAATGCGGCTGGCGTCGGCACCGCGAGAGCTCGAAACAAGGGTTAACACTGACAGAGATGAGATTGCCAGTCAGATTCAGCCCGTCAAACTAATTGATCCAAAAGCCTAATTAGGATTTTCTCTTCTGAGGTGATACTGGGGGCTAGTGCAGGCGTACTCTGGTGTTTTGGCTCTTGAATAGCAACCGGATATTCGAGGACTCCATAAGGCAGGGGTAGCGAGTGGCTGGATCATTGCTGCGTTTCCTGCTGAACTCCCTGAGTTTTTCTTGAAGCGATTCATCGTCTTTAATCGCGCCGACTAATTTGTCGCTGAGCAACTGAATAGCACCGTCAATTTGGTTGGCAAAGGGCTCCCCAATAATATGGTGTACGATCAGATTTGACCTTGTCATATCCACAGGAATGACAGAACAGTCGTAGCTGGAGCTCAATAGGTCATTGAGCTCTTCTAGGAGTCGATGCGCGAGGTACGCTTGATACATATGGGCCTCAAGACCCTCTTCGCTGGAGACAATTTCAATTGGAGTATCGATAAACTCCTTGGCCGTAACCACCTGTTGAACAATCGCCCCGGTGATATGGGCGCTGCTAAGAAAGTCTTCGAAGGCGCCAATAAAATCTGGAACCAGGTCTACATAACGCTCAATAAAGCAGGCCAAGGCTTTGGTGCCGTCGCTTTCTCGAAGGTTAATGGAGTGGTGCAGATGCCTGATGCGCTCATTCAAATAAGCAACTAAAAACTCACTAGTTTGGGCCGAGAGTGGCAGCATAGATATGCTCTCTTTGATCGTTGATAACGAGTCAGCTATTGCTTTACAGCGGCTATATATACTGACATCTGAAGGCATCTAGTTTTAAATCTAGCAGATTTTAGGGTGCCTGCCACAAAGTTTGTGCTTTTGCCCAATTGAGGGTCGTCAATAAAACGACTGAACAGTCAAATTTCATCACATTCTGGCTAGAGAAGCGCCCCGTCTTTTGCTACACTCCCCGCGCATTTTAAGCGCCCAAGATTAATGTTCGGGTGTCCATACAGAGGAAGAGCGTTAATTCCTAATCTACCACGGAGAAATAAGCGATGTTGAAAAGAGCGAAAGCACTTTTCTTGGGACTGCTGAGCCCAGCTGTTGCATTAGTAATGGCAGGCAACGTTAGCGCAGAGAGCGCAACGCGGCAGCTCAATATGCCTCAGGGAGTGACCGAAGTCAGTCAAGCAGCCTACGATATTCACATGATTATGATGTGGATCTGTACGGTAATTGGTATTGCCGTGTTTGGCTTTATGTTTTACGTCATGTATGCCCACAGAAAATCACGCGGCGCAGTGGCGGCAAACTTCCATGAAAACCATGTTGTTGAATTGATCTGGACCATAGTTCCAGCACTGATTCTAATCGTGATGGCGATTCCAGCAACAGATGCGCTTTTGAAAGTGTATGACACTGAGAATGCAGATATTGATATCAAGGTAACTGGGTATCAGTGGAAATGGCAGTATGAATATATTGGCGAAGGCGTCAAATATATGAGCGAGCTGCGCACTTCCCAGGACGAGATCTATGGCCGTGCGCCAAGAAGCGAGCACTATCTGCGCGAAGTGACTGAGCCGCTGGTTATTCCGACAGGCAAAAAAGTCCGCTTCCTGATTACTGGCAATGACGTTATTCACAGCTGGTGGGTTCCCGACTTTGGTGTTAAGCGCGATGCGGTACCAGGCCTGTTCACTGCGGCTTGGGCGAAGACTGATCAACCAGGTGTCTATGTCGGCGAATGTACAGAGCTCTGTGGTCTGGGCCATGCATTTATGCCAGTCGTTGTTGAAGTTAAAGAAGAAGCTGAGTACAACGAGTGGTTGGCTGGCAAGAAAGCTGAGGCTGCCGAGTACGCCTCAACGATCGGTAAAGAGTGGTCCTTCGACGAGCTTATGGTTCGCGGTGAAGACGTTTACAACCGCTCCTGCGCAGCTTGTCACCAGGCAGACGGCAACGGTATTCCCGGTGTTTTCCCTGCTCTGAAAGACAGCCCCATTGCACTGGGTGCAAAAGAAGGCCATATCGCTGTGCTTATTGATGGTGTCGCAGGCACATCTATGCAGTCTTTTGCTGATCAGCTGTCAGAAGTTGATATCGCTGCGGTCGTTCACTACGAGCGCAACGCATGGGGCAATGATGTTGGCGATGTAACCCAGCCAATTGATGTCCTCAATTACAAACAAGGCCAATAGGGAGTATTCGACATGGCACATGGTCCCGCAACATTATCTGACGGCTTGGGCAAATACATAAGCCGCTGGGTCTTTACCACCAACCATAAAGACATTGGCACGCTGTACCTGTGGTTCAGCTTTGCTATGTTCATTTTGGGCGGTGCTTTCGCGATGGTTATTCGCGCAGAGCTATTCCAGCCAGGCATGCAGCTGATTAAGCCTGAGTTCTTCAACCAAATGACCACCATGCATGGCTTGGTGATGGTGTTTGGTGCAATTATGCCCGCCTTCGTTGGTCTGGCTAACTGGTTGATTCCAATGATGATTGGCGCGCCTGACATGGCATTGCCGCGCATGAATAACCTAAGCTTCTGGATCCTTCCCTTTGCTTTTTCGATTCTGGTTTCAACGCTGTTTATGGAAGGCGGCGGCCCTAACTTTGGTTGGACATTCTACGCCCCACTTTCTACTACTTATGCGCCAGATACAGTGAACTACTTTATCTTCGGCGTACACATCATGGGTGCATCATCAATTATGGGTTCGATTAACATTATCGCTACGGTAATGAATATGCGCGCACCCGGCATGACTTACATGAAAATGCCTCTGTTTGTTTGGACCTGGGTTATCACCGCCTTCCTGCTGGTTGCAGTTATGCCAGTTCTGGCGGGTGCGGTCACCATGATGTTGATGGATATTAACTTTGGTACCAGCTTCTTTGATGCTGCTGGTGGTGGCGATCCGGTACTGTTCCAGCATGTATTCTGGTTCTTCGGTCACCCAGAGGTATACATCATCATCCTGCCAGCCTTTGGTGTGGTCTCACAGATTATTCCAACCTTCAGCCGCAAGCCGCTGTTTGGCTATTCGTCAATGGTTTATGCCACTGCCGCTATTGCTTTCTTGTCGTTTGTTGTTTGGGCTCACCACATGTTTACCGTAGGCATGCCAATCGCCGGTGAGCTGTACTTTATGTACGCCACTATGCTGATTGCAGTGCCCACAGGCGTGAAGGTGTTTAACTGGATTACTACCATGTACAAAGGTTCTTTGACCTTTGAAACTCCAATGCTGTTCAGTATTGCATTTGTCATTCTGTTCACCTTTGGTGGCTTTACCGGCATGATGCTGTCGATTGCTGCCGCGGACATGCAGTATCACGATACTTACTTCGTGGTTGCGCACTTCCACTACGTAATGGTTGCTGGTGCTGTATTCAGTGGTACCGCTGCGGTTTACTACTGGCTACCCAAGTGGTGCGGTAAGATGTATGACGAAACCATGGGCAAGGTACAGTTCTGGATCGCCTTTATTGGTTTCAATATCGCCTTTATGCCTCAGCACTTCCTAGGTCTAGCTGGTATGCCACGTCGCTATGCTGACTATGGCCTGCAGTTTGCTGACTGGAATATGGTATCTAGCATAGGTGCATTTATGTACGGCGGCGCTCAGATCCTGTTCCTGTATAACGTGATTCGCACCATCGGTTGGGGTAAGCCCACAGATGATCCCAAGGTTTGGGAAGGTGCGGAGGGCTTGGAGTGGACAGTACCCACACCAGCGCCTTACCACACGTTTGCAACACCACCTGAAGTTAAGTAAGAGGCTTAATAGACATGTCGGCGGACTCTAAAAACCCCCTGCTACTGGCGAAACTAGTCGCTTTAGCGGCCGCCATGTTTATGTTTGCAATATTTGTATTGCCGCCACTCTATGATCTCTTTTGTGAGATCACAGGGATCGGCGGCAAGACAGATTCTGCCTATACCGCAGTAGCTGTAGAAGTAGATAGGTCGCGAGATATTGAAGTGCAGTTTGTTGCCACTAACAACGCTACTATGCCCTGGGATTTTTATCCTGTGGAAGAACGAGTGATTGTTCATCCAGGCGAGGCGAGAGAAGTGGTATTTTATGCGCACAATAGAACGAGCAATGACATGTTAGGCCAGGCTATTCCGAATGTCCTGCCTAATAACGCAGCTGACTACTTCCACAAAACCGAATGCTTCTGCTTTAACAACCAACCCCTGGCCGCAGGCGAAAGTGCCGAGCTAGCGTTGGTGTTTATTGTGGATCCAGATTTACCGGCCAGTGTTAATACAGTAACCCTGTCCTACACAATGTTTGATATAACAGATCGCACCAAGGTGCAGGTCTCACAAGTACAGTAAACGGAGAGTAACAATGTCAACTGAAGGTACTTATTACGTTCCCGAGCAAAGTAAATTGCCGATTTTTGCGGCAACTGGCATGGGTGTAATGGCATATGGCGCAGCCTCGTGGGTATTGGAAGGTGGTTCTGCCACAATCTTCCTGATCGGCTCATTGATTATGGCCGCCGTGTTGTACAAATGGTGGAGCATCGTCATTGACGAGAATATGCGCGGCCTCGCCAGCCCCCAGCTCAAGCAGTCTTATGTGCTGGGTATGCTGTGGTTTATTTTCTCCGAGGTAATGTTTTTTGCCTGTTTCTTTGGCGCCCTGTTCTATGTTCGCGTGTTGGTGAGCTCTTGGATTGGTGGTGAAGCCGCTGTTGGATGGTTCGACGATACACCAACTGACGCCTCGGCAGCCAATGCACAATATCTGTACCCTGGTTATGAAAATGTTTGGCCGCCGATGATAACGCCTGACCAGGCAGTCAACGGTGATGCCGCACAGTTTAAAGGCCCAGACGAAGCGATGAACAACCCCGGCATTCTTAACTGGGGCTCTTGGCTGCCGTTTTGGAATACTGTTGTTCTGTTGACATCTAGCTTCACTGTTCACGTTGCTCATGTAGCGCTGAAAGACGGCAACCGTAAAAAGTTTAATACATGGCTGGGCATTACTGTTGCTCTGGGTATTTTCTTCCTGTTTCTGCAGGCAGAGGAATATATTCACGCCTACCAAGAGCTGGGTCTAACGCTGGAATCTGGTATCTACGGAACCACGTTCTTTATGCTGACAGGCTTCCACGGTATGCACGTGACTCTGGGTACGGCCATGCTATTGATTCAATGGCTGCGTGGTCTCAAGGGACACTTTAGCCATGACGACCAGTTCGGTTTTGAAGCGGCGTCTTGGTACTGGCACTTTGTCGATGTGGTTTGGGTAGGCCTATTTATCTTTGTCTACATACTTACCTGATACGCACTAGGTTTTGCTAAGCGGCCAGGTAACCCCTGGCCGTTTTTATCTGTGCAAAAAGTTATTGGGAATCTTTGGCTGGCGCGGGCTTTGGTGCCGGGGGGCTAAGAACAGTGGCTTCTGGGTGAAGCTTGCGATCCCAGGGTGCGGTACTGCCAAGTTGACCTGTGTAGATTCCGTAAGCAATAGTTCCCAACAGCAACGCTGCTAGCGTGATGCGGGTACCCAGCGCAAAAAGCAGACGCCGCTTAGAATTGCCAAGATCTCTAACGAGAAAATTCAGGCCGCTAAACAGACTGATTAATACGGCGATAAAGAGTACAACGATAATAGTTTTTAACAACATTGACTTTAACACTCATGTGAAAGGTTGGAATTTAAACATAGATGACGACTAAGGCCCACTATCCTACGCAGCGTTTTAGCTGGCAGCCCAATAAAAAGATATTGGCGCTGAGCCTGTGCCTGTTTCCACTGTTAATTGTTCTGGGATACTGGCAGCTAGATCGGGCCGATGAAAAGCTGCGTATTCTCAACCAATACAATGCTAATCAGCAGGCAGCGCCAGCTGGGTTGGCAGATCTTGCCGAGGGAGAGAACTTACAGTACCGCAGTGCCTGGCTACGAGGTGAGCTAGATTCAAGCCGGCGCGTCATTCTTGACAACCGCGTTCGGCATGGACGGCCCGGGTACGAAATTCTGGAACCATTTAAGGTTGCCGGCCTGACGCAAACCCTATTGGTCAATCGAGGTTGGGTAGAGGCATCCCTCGATCGCAATCAATTGCCCAATGTGCCTGAGGTGGTGGGTTCAGTACAATTGCGCGGCTCGTTCTATCAGACACTGGGCGGCTACAGGCTAGATGACGGTCTAGGACGCGTTGCAGAGTGGCCGGCAAGAGTGGGCTGGATCTCAGCTGAGCGCGCTGAGACGCTCTATGGTGAGGTGTTTTTTGCCTATCAGTTGCGTCTCGATCAGGACAGTGCTGGGGCATTGCAAACAGGCTGGCCCACTGTGGCGGTACAGCCCTCTAAGCACACTGGATACGCGGTGCAATGGTTCGCCATGGCACTGGTGTTAGTAATAATGACGGTAATCGCCAATTCCAATTTGGCGGACTGGTTAAAACAGCGTTCAGCCGCAAAGACTGGCCGCAACAAACAGGATTGATAAACAATGACTGAAAAAACTGAAATAACCGCTCAGCAGCGCAGCTTCCAGTACCAGATCTGGTTGATGTTGATTATTGTTTTCGGTGTGATCATCGCTGGCTTTTTGATGGTGCCAAAAAATGAAGAGCAGCGTCAGGCCATGATGCAGCGATTCGGCACTACCAATCAGGGTGAGATAGTCACTCCTAGTGTCGATATGAGCTCTTTGCTATCGCCTCTCTCCAATGCTGAAGAGGCCAAGTGGAAAGTGGTGGTTGCAGGCGGTGAAGGCTGTGATCAGGGCTGTCAGGACGTGCTGTTAAACAGCCGTCAGATTCATATGCTGTTGGGCAAATCCAGTCGCCGTCTAGAGCGCATTTTCCTGCCAAGCCTCTCCAGCGTGGAGTTGATTGACCTCGAAGAGCTCCAGGCCGTTCACCCCTATTTGCTGATAAACCCCACTGAGCAGTCTGAGTTTAAACAACTGATCGCTGGCAGCTCTGCGGACTGGGATATGTCAGATGCTCGGTACTTTGTGGTTAGCCCAGATTATCAGGCGGTTTTATATTACACCCAGACCCATGATGGTGGTGGTCTGCTAGATGACCTCAAACATCTGTTAAAATATTCGCCAAACCGATAAATAAGGCCCCTTGGGATAAGAACTAATGTCCAATATTGATACCACTAGCACAGTTACATGGCGCGATTACCTAGAGCTTTGCAAGCCCAACGTGGTGGCCCTGATGATACTCACCTCGGTAATTGGAATGTTGTTGGCAACCAGCCAAACTGTGCCCTTGGAGATCTTGTTGTTTGGTAATCTGGGTATTGCACTCTGTGCCGGCTCTGCCGCTGCGGTAAACCACATAGTTGATCGACATGTCGATGACAAGATGGCACGTACGGCCAACCGGCCTATAGCGCAGGGTCGTCTCGAGCCAGGTCAAGCGATTTTGTTTGCCCTGATTACTGGCATTGCTGGCATGATTATCCTGCTGGTCTATACCAACGTGCTCACCGCCTGGCTAACCCTGGCATCTCTTGTTGGCTATGCCTTTATCTATACCATGTTTCTAAAGCGCGCGACGCCACAAAACATTGTAATTGGTGGTCTCGCGGGCGCTGCGCCGCCGCTACTTGGTTGGGTGGCTGTCACCGGTGAGATTCACCATAACGCTCTGCTATTGGTACTGATTATTTTCGCTTGGACTCCCCCGCATTTTTGGGCTCTGGCGATCCATCGCAAAGATGAATATGCCCAGGCAGAAATTCCCATGCTGCCAGTGACTCATGGCGAGAGATATACCAAGATCAACATTCTGCTGTACACGGTAATGCTCATCATTATCACCGTACTGCCCTATCTAACCGGTATGTTTGGCTGGCTGTATTTGACTGGCTCGCTGCTTCTTGGTGCGCGATTCTTATACTGGGCCATAGTGATGTGGTTTAACAAAGATAGCGGTATGAAAACCTTCAAGTTTTCGATCATTTATCTGATGGTTCTTTTTGCCCTAATGTTGGTCGACCATTATTTAATTGAGAAAGCCCTCTACATAGTTTGATCCAAAGGCTGAGCCCTTAGTGCGTTAGAAGAAACAAAGGAACGACAATATGCAACAGCAAGCAGCGATACGTAGAACAATAGCCCTAGTACTGGCGTTTATTCTTTTGGTGGTTTATGGGTTTATCTGGCGTATGAATCAGCCAGTGATCATGAATAATGAGCAGCTGCGCGCCAATGGTGCGGTGGTGCTTGATACCCCAAGAATTTTTAGTGATTTTGAGCTTGTTGATCACAATGGCGAGTTGTTTAACATTGCGCGGATGCAAGATGTGTGGAGTATCGTTTTCTTTGGTTTCAGTAACTGCCCTGACATCTGCCCCACCACCCTAGCTGTGCTCAATGATACCTACAGCAAAATGAAAGACAGCGAAAAAGAAAAGTTTCAGGTGATAATGATCTCACTTGATCCAGAGCGAGACACGGTTGAAGCCCTTGCCGACTATGTGCCCTATTTTAACGCTGAGTTTATTGGCGTGACGGGCAACAAACATCTAATTCGACGCCTTACCGCAGAGATCAATGTGGCCTATAACATAGTGCCCCTCGAAGGCGAGGACTACACGGTTGATCACAGCACCCAGCTAGTATTAATTAACCCTAAGGGTCACTACCACGGCTTTTTCAGAGCTCCCCACAGTGAAACTATGTTGAGAAGCACCTGGCGCTCAATTGCCGCCAGTTTTTAGTCGACTAGCGACTCTGTCGGACACCTAGGGATAGCGTAAACAACAGCGCCGCGCTGAGGACTACCGATGGCCCAGCTGGGGCATCGGTGTACCAGGACAGAGCCAGCCCCATCACCACAGTGAGCATAGCGATGCCACTGGCAGCAAAAGCCATCTGCTCAGGTGTGTAAGTCACGCGTCTTGCTGTGGCCGCGGGAATAATTAGCAGTGCCGTAATCAACAGAACACCAACAATTTTCATTGCAATAGCGATCACCAGTGCGGTAATTAGCATCAGTGCGGTCCGCACAGCAGGCACATTGGTCCCCTCCACTGCTGCTAGCTCAGGATTGACAGTAATATTAATCAGCTGTTTCCACAGTAGCCCTAAAAGGATCATCACCAGCGTGGCGACGCCGTAGATAACCCAAAGATCATCGATAGTCACGGACAGTAAATCGCCGAACAACAGTGACATTAGATCTACTCGCACATCGGGCAGAATGGAGATAACCACTAACCCAGCTGCCAGTGCCGAGTGAGAAAGAATACCTAGTAAGGTATCTAGAGACAAAAACCCACGCTGCTCAAGAACTACTAAACCCAAAGCCATGATCAGGGGCACAGCGGTTACTGTAATGCTCATGTTGACACCGAGCAAAACGCCTAGAGCGACGCCTAACAGGGCGCTGTGAGCCAAGGTATCGCCAAAGTAAGCCATGCGCCGCCAAACCACAAAGCAGCCCAGCGGACCTGCTACCAAGGCAACCCCCAGCCCAGCCAGCAGAGCGTAAAGTAAAAAATCAATCATGATCGCAGCCCTCACCTGATCCATGCGCCCCATTGGCTTCCACAATCTCGCCATGCATGCCGTGATGATGATCGTGGTCATGGGCGTAGATTGCCGTCTGACCGAAAATGCTTAAATATTCTGGGTCCTGGGTGACCTGCTCAGGTCGACCGTGACAACAGATATGATGATTAAGGCAGACAACCTGATCGGTCGCCGACATGACAATATGGAGATCGTGGGAAACCATCAACACAGCACAATTAAGCTCTTTGCTGAGGTCACCGATCATCTTGTAGAGTGCGTTCTGGCCGTTAACATCCACGCCCTGAACAGGCTCATCTAACACCAGTAAATTAGGCTTTCGCAAAATAGCTCTAGCTAGCAGCGCCCGCTGCATTTCACCACCGGAAAGATTTTGGATAGGCGTGGATGCCAGATGGCCGATACCCACAGATTCCAAGGCGCCATGGCAAGCCTGATGGCTAGTGTTGGCCAGCTGCAAAAAACGACAGGTCGAAATCGGCAATGTTGGATCAATATGCAGTTTTTGAGGCATGTAGCCAATCCGCAGGTTGGCTGCAGGGCGAACTGAGCCGGAGTCAGGTGCCAGTAAACCTAAGATAATTCTCACCAAAGTGGATTTCCCTGCTCCATTGGGGCCAATCAAAGTCGTGATTTCCCCTTGCTTAAGCTGCAGGCTGATATTTTGCAATATTTGCTGGCCATCAAAATGCTTGTTGACTTCAGAAAGGACCATTAACGGCTCAGTCATGACTAAACTCCGGCTTACTATCCGAACACTGAGGGCAGAGCCCAAGTAACTCAAGAGACTGACTTTGCAAGGTAAAATTTGCCTTATCGCTAGCGCTTTGTAGCAGATCGTTTATTGAATTGTGGGCCACTTCAGCAGCACTGCCGCACTGAGTACAGATCATAAATAGATTGCTGTGCTCGCTATTTGGAAACGGACAGCCAATATAGGCGTTTAATGATGGGATTCGATGAATAAGACCTAGTTGAAGCAAAAAATCTATGGCTCTGTACACCGTGGCCGGCGCCACAGGCTTGTCGAGGAGCTTAGACAGCTGATCCTGTAACTGATAGGCCCCAAGTGGCTGATGGCTCTGCCATAATAGGCGAAGCACAGATTCACGAGTGGGTGTCATGCGAGCCCTGTGCTGTGCGCAGAGGTCATTAGCTCGTGTAAGCGCCGCGTTAATGCAGCGGCCATGGTCATGGGGCTGATGGACCAGTCGAGAATTTGTCAGCATAAAGGCTTAGCCTGTTAGGATTTCAATAAATGTTACGTTATAATATAACACAAAAGCGTATTATGAATAGCGCTGCCTGCAATTGAAAAAATTACCTATGATTAAAATGATACATTATAACATTTTGCTTCTGCCAATTACGCTTTTCTTGGGGATAGCCAGTGTCGCGCTGTCAGCCGAAAGCATGGCTAACGATAAGCCTCGCCCGCTGATTATCACCACTATCAAGCCCCTAGCCATTATTGCCCAGTCTGCTGTGGCTGACGCCGCAGAGGTGGATTTCCTGATGCCTAGTAATCAATCGCCTCATCACTATTCATTACCAGTCTCAGCACTAAAGAGGATCGCTCAGGCCGATCTAGTAATCTGGATTGGTCCGACATTTGAGTCTCGCAGCACCAAGGCAATATCGGCCCTTCTTCCCGACAGGCGCCTAACCGCCTTAGGCTCTGTCAGTCAAGGCGCTGAACAGTTTGTCGATCATGACCACAGTCACCATCTGGCCACGGACCCACATATCTGGCTTAGCCCAGCCAAGGCTAACGCGCTAGCCGCTAAAATCCAGCAGCACCTTGGCCTGCCGGAAAAGCCGGTACTCAGTAATCAACAATGGGCGCAACTCAGTTCAGAATTAGCCCAGGTCAAAAGCGAAACATTTATTAGTCATCACGACGCCTATGGTCATTTTGTAGAAGCCTTTGGGATGCGGCCGGGGCTGGCGATCAGAGACAGTAGCGGAGCTGCTCAGGGGGTCAAAAGCCAATACCAGCTGCGCCACAAAGTTGCTAACGCCGGGGCTAGCTGTGTGATAGTTGAGCCTCAGTATCTAGATAAAGATATCGCAGTTATAGCCGAAGAGTTTGGCTTGCCCACTGTTATGATGGATTTGCAGGGCACAGACCAGCCGCTTTCCCATCAGGCTTACGCAGAGTTTATTAGTGGGCTGGTTGCGCAATTTAAAGCCTGCTTTGGCTAAATCATGTATCCTTGAACCATCAATTTTGCCCAAAAAGTCTGATCCTATGTCCACAAAAACACCACTGATCCTTGTCGATGGCTCCTCCTATCTGTATCGAGCTTTCCATGCATTACCTCCGCTAACTAATAGCAAAGGGAAGCCCACAGGTGCGGTCAAAGGTGTTATTAATATGATGCGCCGACTACAGAAGGACTACCCCAACAGCACACATGTTGTTGTTTTTGATGCCAAAGGAAAAACCTTTCGCGACGATATGTATGCAGAGTACAAAGCCAATCGTCCTTCTATGCCCGATGATCTGCGCATACAGGTAGAGCCCATTCACAATATTATTAAGGCTATGGGTATGCCGATGCTAGTGATTGAAGGAGTTGAGGCCGATGATGTTATTGGCACCCTAGCGCTCCAAGCTACTGCCGCAGAGCAGCCGGTTGTTATCTCAACAGGCGACAAAGATATAGCCCAGATGGTCAATGAGCACATTGTGATGGAAAACACCATGACCAACACAGTGCTAGATAGAGCAGGGGTCATAGAGAAATTTGGTATTCCCCCCGAGCTTATTATCGATTTCTTAGCGCTGTTGGGCGATAAATCTGACAACATACCCGGTGTTCCAGGTGTGGGTGAGAAGACAGCATTGGGATTACTACAGGGAATAGGGGGCTTGGATGAAATCTATGCCCGCCTCGATGAAGTTGCCAATCTAGAGTTCCGCGGCGCCAAAACCATGGCGCCAAAGTTGCAGGAACATCGAGAGCTCGCCTATCTGTCGTACCGTTTGGCAACTATCAAGACCGACGTAGAAATGGATTTGAGTATCAGTGAATTGCAAAATGGCGCACCAGACAACTCAGCTCTACTTCGCCTGTTTAAGGAGATGGAATTCAAAACCTGGATCGCCGAGCTAGAAGATGGCGCCAATGGTACGACCGCCATCCAGACCCAAACTGATGAAGAGAATGAAGAGCCGGCCGCAATAAACGCAGCCAGTCAGAGTCCCATCGACAAAGATTATCAAACCGTTTTGACCCAGGAACACTTCGACCTCTGGATTAATAAGATAAGCAGCGCAGAATTGGTTGCCGTAGATACAGAAACCACAAGTCTAGATTATATGCAGGCCAAGCTAGTTGGCATCTCTGTGGCGGTAGCGGCTGGTGAAGCCGCGTATATTCCGTTTGGCCATGACTATCTAGGCGCTCCAGAACAGCTAGACAAAGACAGGGTCTTGGCCCAGCTCAAGCCATTACTAGAAAGTAGCGAGATAAAGAAAGTCGGACAAAACCTTAAATACGACATGAGTGTATTAGCTCAGCACGGTATTCAATTGCAGGGCATAGCTTTCGACACCATGCTTGAATCCTATGTACTCGATAGTGTGGCCAGCCGCCATGATATGGATAGCCTGGCAGAAAAATATCTCAGTGAAACCACCACGAGTTTTTCAGACGTAGCTGGCAAAGGCGTGTCCCAGCTGACATTCAACCAGATCGCTCTTGAGCTTGCCGCACCCTACGCCGCCGAGGACGCTGATATTACGCTTCGTCTGCACCAACATCTGTGGCCTAAGCTATCCAGCCAGCCATCACTGACCTCGGTGTTTAATGATATTGAGCTGCCATTGCTGCCCGTACTATCAAGGATTGAGCGCACAGGTGTACTGGTAGATGGCACATTATTATTCCAGCAAAGCCAAGAACTCACAGAGCGGCTCGCTGAACTAGAGACCCAGGCCTGGGATATGGCGGGGCAGCAATTTAATTTGGCCTCCCCCAAACAGTTGGGAGAAATTCTCTTTGAAAAGCTGGAAATACCTGTGCTTAAAAAGACGGCTAAGGGCGCTCCCTCGACCAAAGAAGAAGTGCTGCAGGAACTGGCTCTGGATTACCCACTGCCTAAAGTGCTGTTAGAACACCGTGGCCTAGCTAAGCTAAAGTCTACCTATACTGACAAGCTACCCACTATGATCAATCCCGCCAGCAAGCGTATCCATACATCCTATCATCAGGCGGGTACAGCAACGGGCAGGCTATCATCCTCAGACCCTAACTTGCAGAATATTCCAGTACGCACCCTCCAGGGCCGTCGAGTCCGTCAGGCGTTTGTTCCTCCTATGGGCTGGAAGATGGTTGCTGCTGATTACTCGCAAATTGAGCTACGGATTATGGCGCACCTCTCAGAGGATCCTAGCCTTCTGGGCGCCTTTGCCGCTGGCCAAGATATTCATAGAGCCACCGCTGCTGAAGTATTTGGCGTTGCCACAGAGCAAGTCACTGCAGATATGCGTCGCAGTGCCAAAGCGATTAATTTCGGGCTGATCTATGGCATGTCTGCGTTTGGACTGGCGCGGCAACTGAGTATAGGCCGCAAGCAGGCAGCAGAATATATTGAGCTGTACTTTGAACGTTATCCCGGTGTTCAAAGCTACATGAACAATATTCGTCATGCGGCTGCAGAACAGGGTTACGTAGAAACAGCCTTTGGGCGCCGCCTCTACCTCCCAGAGATCAATTCTAGAAATGGCATGCGACGGCAGGCCGCAGAGCGCACTGCAATTAATGCACCTATGCAGGGCACAGCAGCAGATATTATCAAGCTGGCCATGATCCATGTCGATGACTGGCTGCAACAGTCTGGTTTGCAAAGCCGCATGATTCTGCAAGTACACGATGAACTAGTGCTCGAAGTGCCAGAATCTGAACTAGAACTGGTTAAACAGGGTTTGAATGAGCGTATGGAAAATGCCGCATCCCTGCGCGTACCATTGGTGGTCGATGTAGGTGTAGGCGATAACTGGGATGAAGCACATTAATGCAGGCAAAAAACACCATTTGAAAAATATTTAATTTTTTTTTGCAACATAATGGAACTTATATACAAAGCTGTGTCTAAAATAAGGCAACGCAACATTGCATAGTATTCTCCCCCAACTATATGTATGCAAAGTAAGACTCTCCAAGCAGTAAAATAGGCCCTGATCCATAGACTGGATCAGGGTTTTTTTATGTCGCTCCCAAGCGCTCCCCTCAGCCCTCTTAAAGCCGATCCTGCGGGGGTTTGTTTTTATTCTTGGTTATGACATATTGCATCACAACCGCACAAAATAATTTTAACAACAGTGTAAAAGGACAGGCGAAAGTGCTTTTTGTGATGGTGACGAGTACTTTCAAAGCTTGCCTGCCGATAAGAGAATCCGGGAGAGGTTCATGCTTAATTTAACTCAATTTATGTCAGCAGCTGCCGATGCGCGGCCCAATGCGATCGCCACAATTATGGGAGACCGCCAAACTACTTGGTCAGAGCATCGCCACCGTGTGAGCCGACTAGCCAGCGCGCTGCGGCATTTGGGCGCCAAGCCGGGTGATAGAGTGGCCATACTGGCGCTAAACTCAGACCGCTATACCGAGTACTACAATGCAGTCTGGTGGGTTGGTTCAGCGGTAGTGCCCATGAACATCCGCTGGACGGCCGTAGAAAATGCCTACTCCCTCAATGATTCAGAAGCCAAAATCTTATTTGTCGATAAAGCCTTTGCGCCTATCGTGCCGCAAATCAAAGACCAGTGTGAGCATTTAAAGACAGTGATCTATCTGGATGATGGCGATGCGCCAGAGGACATGCTCAGCTATGAAGAGCTGATCGCCAACAGCCAACCCTGCGAGGACGTGAGAGCTGGCGGAGAAGACCTAGCTGGCCTCTATTATACCGGCGGCACCACAGGCTTTCCCAAGGGGGTGATGCTTCCGCATCGTGCACTTTGGTACAACAACTTGGTGATCGCCAAAATGCTTGGAGTTAGCCCCGAAGCCCGCTACCTGCACGCGGCTCCCATGTTTCATCTGGCTGATGGTGCGGCTGGCGGGGCCGCGTCTGCCATGGGCGCCACGCACATCTATATACCAATGTTTGATGTTGAGGCAGTCTTAAGCGCTATTGAAACTCACCAGATAACCCATGCTTTGCTAGTGCCCACCATGATTGGGCTAATGCTCAATTCGGATGCTTTCGACCCGAAAAGACTGGCCTCACTGGAATACCTTCTGTACGGGGCCTCGCCAATGCCAGAGGGAGTGATGCGGCAAATAATTGAGCGCATGCCCAAGCTAAAGATTGCCCAGGGCTATGGCCAAACGGAGTTAGCGCCAATTGTCTCCACCTTGCAGCCCGAATTTCATGTACTTGGATCTAGCAATTCTAAATTGCGCTCCGCCGGGCGAGCTGCGCCAGGTACCGAAGTGAAAATTGTTGACAAGCAGGGTAACCGAGTGCCCCTAGGCGAAGTGGGTGAGATTGCCGCGCGCGGAATGGGCGCCATGCAGGGCTATTGGAAGCTTCCAGAAAAAACTGCTGAAACCATAATTGATGGCTGGGTGCATACAGGCGACGGCGCCTATATGGATGAAGAAGGTTTCATCTTTATCGCCGATCGTATGAAAGACATGATTGTGACCGGTGGCGAAAACGTTTTCTCTGCAGAAGTGGAAAGTGCCATATCTCAGCACTCAGCGGTCGCTGAGGTTGCGGTAATAGGCATTCCTGACGAGAAGTGGGGCGAAGCGGTTCACGCCATTATTGTGCCTAAAAAAGACCAAGCGCCGACACTTGAGGATATTGTGGAACATTGCCGTCCACTTATCGCCAACTATAAGTTGCCGCGCTCTGTAGGCCTGCAGGAGGAATCGCTACCGGTTTCGGGAGCAGGAAAGGTACTCAAGCGAGACCTGCGCCTGGCTTTTTGGGAAGGTCACGAGCGTCAGGTTAACTAGCTGAGGGCTTGGTCGTCAGAATTTGGCGCTAGTCCTGCTCCTGTGGAACGGCAAACTCAGTGTTTAACCAGTGGTTAAGCTGAGATTCCAGCTGTTGGATACCCTGTTTTTTTAGTGATGAAAATGTTTGAGCTGACAGAAGCGTGCAGCCAGGGTCCATGTCTCTCAGCAGCTTCTCTACCTTGAGTCGAGAACTCTCTGCTGGGCCGCGCTTTAGCTTGTCCGATTTGGTCAGCAAAATATGCACTGGCAGGCCAGCCTGAGCGGCCCAGTTAAGCATCTGTCGGTCATAGTCTTGAAGTGGATGGCGGATATCCATCAGCAGAATCAGTCCAGCTAGGCTTTTGCGCTCCTGTAAGTATTCTGCCAAGTGACGGTCCCACTCAGCCTTCATTGCTCTTGGCACCTTGGCGTAACCATAGCCCGGCAGGTCGACTAGGCGCTGGCCACCGGACAGCTGAAAGAAGTTGATCAGCTGGGTACGGCCCGGTGTTTTACTGGTGCGAGCCATTCCTCGGTTGCGAGTCAATGTGTTAATGGCGCTGGACTTGCCGGCATTTGAGCGCCCAGCAAAAGCTACCTCGCAGCCCTCATCTGCAGGACATTGCTTGATCGAAGGTGCGCTGGTCAAAAACTCGGCGCTCTGGTAATTAATTGCCGTTGAATCCATAAAAAGACTGTGCCAAGTAACTATTAGAAAATGGGTTTATTGGTATATAATGCGCGCGCTTTAGCCGATAGGGCTAATGTCTTATGGTCGCACGTATTAACAGGTGACTATTCTAGCGGATTGCGAGAGTTGATTAACCATGAAAAAAAGCTTTTTAACTATTATTTGTTTGCTGACAGTATTCTCGGCAAATCAGGTGCTGGCAGCAGGTGATGCAACTGCCGGCGAATCGAAGGTTGCTATGTGCGCCGGCTGCCATGGCAGCGATGGCAACAGCATGGTCGCTTCATTCCCCAAATTGGCCGGACTGGGTGAAAAGTATATGACTGCCCAGCTGCGTGCGGTTAAATCCGGTGAGCGAGTGATTGTTGAGATGACGGGTATTTTAGACGCATCTTCAGATCAGGACCTACAGGACATGGCTGCATTTTATGACAGCCAAATACGTCAAATCTCAGGAGCTCAGGACATTACCCTAGTGGGTATCAGTGACCCAGATGAAGCCCTGGCCTTTGGTGAAAATGTTTATCGTGGTGGCAATATGCAAACTGGCGTTGCGGCCTGCACCGGCTGCCACTCTCCAGCGGGCAACGGCAACAATCCAGCAGGGTACCCCGCTCTGGGTGGCCAGCATGCAGATTATATTGCTAAACAGCTGCTAGCCTATCGCCGTGGTGAGCGCGCCAATAGTAGCAATGCCAAGATTATGCAGGGAGTAGCTGAAAATCTTAGCGACAAAGAAATTACAGCTGTTGCTAACTATATTTCTGGACTGAACTAGGCGAGGCAGAGGCCGTCAAAAGCTTCTGTCTACTCCCCTTAACAGAGAAATAAGGAAACACAGATGAATCTTTGGATTAAACGCTTTGCCTTTATTGTCATGCTGTTGCCTATGGCCATGTGCCAGGCACAGTCAGAAAAATACCAAGCTGGTGTGCATTACGATGTATTGCCTCAGGTGATTCGCACAGCCAACCCAGACAAAATTGAAGTTAACGAGGTGTTTGCCTATACCTGTGGCCACTGTTACAACTTCGAAGCCCTTCTGCACCCCTGGTCTGAAAAGCTGCCAGCAGATGTAGATTTTCAACAGACGCCAGCGATCTGGCAGCCAGCCATGGAAAGCTATGCGCGCGCGTACTTCAGCGCGGTCATGCTGAAAGTGGTCGACAGGGTTCATATGCCAATATTTGAAGCGATTCACGTCAAGCGGCAGCAAATTCGCAGCGAACAGGACTTTGCCGAAATTTTTATGGCTCAGGGTGTCGACGCGGAAAAATTTGCCAAGGTTTATAACTCCTTCGGCATGACTAGCATGATCAACCAGGCCAAGTCACGCATCCGCGGCTACAGAGTTCAGGGAACGCCAGAGATGATTGTTAATGGCAAGTACCGTGTCAGTACGCGTAAATCTGGTGGTTTTGAAGGCATGTTAAATGTTGCCGACTTCCTGATCGAGAAAGAGCGCGCCGCCAAAGCTAGCCAATAGAATCCAAACTGCTATATCAGACCCAGTCCCTTTTTGACGAGAGGGGCTCGTCGGGGTTATGTTGGGTATAAGATAAATATCTTTATCTGAAAGCGACCTGTAGGTACTATATAGCCCCTTTTTTCCATCCCAATTAAATCGATAGTGATCATGACGCAGACTGTTAAGCCTGATACTAAGCCAAATAATCCTAATTTTTCCTCAGGGCCCTGTTCCAAGCGCCCTGGTTACGATGTTGCCAAGCTCGACATGGCTACTCTTGGACGCTCTCACCGTTCCTCGATCGGCAAGCAGGCGCTGGGTCGTGCCTGTTCAGATACCGCAGAAATTCTTGGCTTGCCCGAAGGTTACCGAGTTGGCGTGGTGCCAGCATCGGACACCGGTGCGGTAGAGATGATTATGTGGTCTGTGCTGGGTGCACGCCCAGTTGATATTTTTGCCTGGGAATCCTTTGGCAGTGGTTGGCTGACCGATGCTACCAAACAGTTAAAGCTTGAAGAGCTCAACAGCTACACTGCCGACTATGGCCTGTTACCTGACCTTACTCAGGCTAACCCAGACCACGACTGTATCTTTACTTGGAATGGCACCACGGCAGGCGTCAAGGTACCCAATGCAGACTGGATTAGTGATGATCGAACCGGTCTGACTATCTGCGATGCGACCTCCGCGGTGTTTGCTATGGATATGCCCTGGGAAAAATTAGATGTAGTGACCTACAGCTGGCAGAAAGTGCTGGGTGGCGAAGGTGCTCACGGTATGTTGATACTTAGCCCTCGTGCTGTCGAGCGTTTGGAGAACTACACGCCCCCCTGGCCTCTCCCAAAGATCTTCCGAATGACCAAAGGCGGCAAGCTTATCGAGGGGATTTTCCGCGGTGAGACCATCAACACACCCTCTATGCTCTGCGTTGCAGACTATTTGGATGCACTGGATTGGGTGCGTTCAATTGGTGGGCTGCCGGCTGCGATCGCCAAGTCAGAAGCAAATCTAGATGTGCTCAAGGGCTTTGTCGCCAGCCGTGACTGGGCGCATTTTTTGGCCCAGGAACAAGACCAAATTTCTAATACCAGCGTATGCTTAACTCTGGATCTGGAAGCCGACCAGGTAAAACAGATAGTAAAGCTGCTTGATGCAGAGGGTGTGGCTTACGACATAGGCGCCTATCGCGATGCCCCAGCGGGCTTGCGCATCTGGTGCGGCGCCACCGTCGAGCAAGCCGACCTCGAAGCGCTGCTACCTTGGCTCGACTGGGCTTATGAGCAAGTCAGCCGCTAACTAGTTAAAAGATTACCGAGAGTAGAAATGTATAAAATTCGCACCTACAACGCTATTTCATCGAAAGGCCTCAGCCGCTTTGCTGCCGACAAATACGAAGTCTCCAGCGAATGCGCAAACCCCGAGGGCTTTATTCTGCGCAGCCAAAAACTGCACACGGAGGAAGTGCCCGCAAGCCTTGTAGCCGTGGCTCGCGCTGGCGCAGGTACCAACAATATCCCTACCGAAGACTATACAGATCAAGGCATTGTGGTCTTTAACACGCCTGGCGCCAATGCCAACGCAGTAAAGGAACTGATTGTCGCCGGCCTGTTGTTGGGTTCAAGAGATATTTACGGTGGCATGAACTATGTTCAAGAGCTTGGACATATGGATGACTCTGCCGAGATGGGTAAGTTGCTGGAAAAAGAAAAGAAGCGCTTTGCCGGTTCAGAAATTACAGGTAAAACCCTAGGCGTTGTAGGCTTGGGTGCCATAGGTTCAATCATCGCCAACCTGGCCTTAGATCTGGGCATGGATGTGATCGGTTATGATCCGGCAATCTCGGTTGAAGCTGCCTGGCAGCTCTCTAGCCGAGTACAGCGCATGGACAGCCTCGAGGCATTACTCGGTCAGGCCGACTTTATTACGCTTCATGTCCCAGCTATTCCAGCCACAAAGCACCTGATTAACAAAGACAGCTTGGCGCTTATGAAAAGCAATGCCAAAATTCTTAACTTTGCTCGTGAAGAAATCGTCAATACTGAGGACATGGTTAGCGCACTCGACAATGGTGTTATTGCCGGTTACATCAGCGATTTCCCAGCGCCCGCACTATTGGGGCGTAAAGATGTATTGCTCATGCCACATATCGGCGCTAGTACTGAAGAGGCCGAAGAGAACTGCGCGGTAATGGCTGCGGATCAGCTGATGGACTTTCTGGAGAATGGCAACATTCGCAATTCGGTTAACTATCCACCAACCAAAATGGCTCGAAATGGCGGAACTCGTATTACTTTCACTAACAAAAATGTACCCAAAGTATTGGGCAGCGTGTTAGCAGTACTAGCCGACGCTGAAATCAATGTAGTGGATATGGTCAACAAGAGTCGAGGTGAGATTGCCTACAACATCATTGATGTAGAGGGTTCATTGGCAGACGTTGTCGAGCAAAAAATTGCTCAGGTCGAAGGCGTTAAGCGAGTTCGAGTACTTTAATCAACGCTTTAGAGACCTAACTAAACAACTTGGCGCGAACAGTGTGGCGGTACGCCTTTGGCGTATTGCCCGACCACTGTTTAAACCGGGACGAAAACCAGGTAGCTTCCCCATAGCCACTGTAGTTGGCTATTTCTAGGATCGACAGATCCGTGTTCTTCAATAAATCACAGGCAAAGGTCATTCTAACCTGCGTTAAGTAATCACTGGGCTTACTGCCAACGGCATTTTTAAAGCGCCGGTGAAAAGTGCGCTGTGGCATACCAAACTGCTCAGCAATATCTGCTATTTGCAGAGGCTTACTTAAGTTGTCCTGTATCCAAATCTGTGCCTGAGCAATAGTTTCGTCACCATGCCTCGTCTGCTGTTGGCCGCCCATGCCTATAGGTTCGGAAATGTTGCGAATTTCATGAAAAAAATTACGCTGCGCCTGCCGTGCAATCACTCGACCAAAGATGCGCTCTACCTGATACACGATCAGTTCGGCCATTGCATTGACACTTGCGGCACAAAAAATATTTCCCGCTTGGGTAGTAAAGTGTTGCCGCTCTAGCTGCACCTGTGGGTAATGCTTCTGCAGTTGATCGAAATAATGCCAGTGGGTTGTCGCTGGCTTGCCATCCAATAGTCCAGCCTCGGCAAGAAAACAGACCCCGGTGCCGACGGCGGTCATATTGCAATTTCTCTGGTGCTGCTGCCGCAGCCAGGGAATGTAGGCTTGATACCGATTAACCGCTGGTCGCGGGTTACGCCATAGGGCGGGTATATGAATCAGATCGCTGGAGAAGCTATCTTCGAGACTATGGGTGGGATACAGCTCAAAGCCGGCAGATGTCTGTACTGGTCGCCCATCTGGGGTTATGCGCCTGATAACAACCTCTTGTACTGGGTGTCTCGTCGCCCGCGCCATTGCCTGAGCAAAATTAAATAGTTCTGCCGCCATTGTGCTGCTGGAGACCAGCATATTGTCACAGAGCAATAGAGTTAGATTAAACGCCATAAGAGCAAAATAACATAGAATTTGGCCATATACCTAAAGATAATGGCTGAATAAGACAATAATATAAGATGTTTTGCGCCTAAACTTACGCGAAATGATCAACCGGTAAAATAAGGACATTATATGACTACCTCTCTGCCAGTAATTGTCGGTTTTGGTGGCTACAACGCTGCAGGGCGCAGCTCGTCACACCAGGCTTTTCGGCGCATGGTTCTTGAATCCCTGCCTGCCGCCGAACAGCGCAAAACTATTGTTGGGCTCGCCTGTTTAATGGGCCGTGTCAGCCAGAATGGTGAGGATTATAGCGACAACTCCGGTACCAGCTTAACCGCCGAGCAGGTAGAGACGCAGTTTAGGGATCAGGTTTTGCAAGGCACGTTGGTGCGCAAGATTGAAAGCTTTGATCCCGCCGCTGTTCCCGGCAATAAAAGAATTACCTTCGGCCATGAAGATGGCGAGCAGATTATTTTCACCATGCTTAAACGCGACTTGCCAAGCCAGTGCCCTGACGACTGGCAGATTCGCGACCTCGAAAATGGCAAGGTCGAAGTTACTGCCTCTGCGGTCAGTGACTATCTGATTGAGTCCCATTATGAGCTTGCCGCAAAGGCTGCTGGGCAGATGCCAACTGGTTTTAATCCCGAGGACCACTACAACAGTCGCTTTCATCCGCGCACCCTGCAGATGACGCTGCTAGGCAGCAGTGATGCTATCCACTCTATGGGTATAGACTGGACAAAGGTGGCCGAGAAGGTAAGGCCAGACGAGGTTGGAGTTTATTCCTCCAGTGCCCTTGGGCAGATGTCCGAGGAGGGCTTTGGAGGGCTTTTTCAGGGCCGCTTAAAAGGCGTGCGAACTACAGCTAAACAGGTGCCGCTAGGTTTGAACTCTATGCCGGCTGACTTTGTTAATGCCTACGTACTAGGCAGTGTCGGCCACACAGAGGCCATTACCGGTGCCTGTGCTACATTTTTGTACGTGCTCCAGGCCGCGGTTAGAGACATTCGCAGTGGTCGCCGACGTGTTGCTATCTTAGGCAATGCTGAGGCCGCCGTGCTGCCGGAAATCTCCGAAGGCTTTAGCAATATGAGTGCGCTGGGAAGTGATGAAAATCTCTGTAAGCTAGATGGCTCCGACACTCCTGATTGGCGTCGAGCTAGCCGCCCCTTTGGGCACAACTGTGGGTTTACCCTGTCAGAGGCTACCCAGTACCTGGTGTTGATGGATGACGCCTTAGCTATTGAGCTGGGTGCCGATATTCACGGCGCAGTGCCCGAGGTGTTTATTAATGCTGATGGGGTAAAAAAATCAATTTCTGCCCCTGGTGTGGGCAACTATATTTCGTTCGCTAAAGCAGTCTCTGCCGCTGTGACCATAGTAGGGCGCGAGACGGTTCAGAAGCATAGCTTTGTTCATGCTCACGGTTCCAGCACGCCGGCTAATCGCACCACAGAGTCTGAACTAATTGATCGCGTAGCCAAGGCATTTGACATTTATGATTGGCCCGTCACGGCAGCCAAGGCTTTTGTAGGCCATTCCCTATCCACTGCCAGCGGCGATCAGCTGATGTCAGCACTGGGAACCTTTAAATACGACATAATTCCGGGCATCAAAACTATTACTGAAATTGCGCCAGATGTTCAGCAGGAACGAGCGCGTTTTCCCCTGTTAGATATGGATATTAGTGATCGTAAAATGCAGGTGGCATTTATCAATTCAAAGGGCTTCGGCGGTAACAATGCCACTGCTGTTGTGTTGGCGCCGAGCAAGGTTGAAGCTATGTTGGCCAGCCGCTATGGCGAGCAGTTCGACAGTTACAGGTCTAAGCGGGAAAAAACCCGTGCCGCAGCTGAGGCCTATGCTAAGCGAGCAGATGCCGGACAGTTGGATGTGATCTATCGCTTTGGAGACGCGCTCATCGACGAAGCTCAACTGAAAATTTCTGATCAGGGGCTTAGTGTCCCTGGCTTTACTCGCGATGTGGAATTTGATCTGCGGAATCCTTACGCAGATATGCAATAAATCGTTGTAGGCGAGCGAGCAAAAGTTGATCAATTTTGCGGGCCTGGTTAATCCATTTTTCAGGGTCTGCGGGAGCGCCATCAGCTGCCTGTCTTGAGGGCTTTTTGGGTTTGGTCAGCAGGGTGCCGCCATGAACAGCAACCACCTCTACCACGCTGTCCAGCGGGGAACCTGATAGCAGCGGCCCTCCAGATGAACCTCTACTTGCGTCGCAATTATGCAACAGTAAGTGTTCACTTACAAAAGTGTTAGAGTCAAAATCCTTGCAGTTTGGGCTCAGGCTTATACGCTCTTTATTACTGTTATAGCCCAGTAATTGAAGCTTGCCAGTGGGCTCGAATATCCCAAGTTTTAGCCGCTTTTGATACAGCGGCCGCTGCAGTGACACAAACACTATATCGGTTTCTGACTGGCGTATTTTATCTCTGCCCAAAGGCTGATAGTCATGGCTAGAAATCTCTGCAAAAGGAACAGAGTTGAGACGTTTATTTTCTGGCCTGTAGCTGCAATCTTGAAAGGGCTGGCCGGATTTGGGATCAAACAGCACATGAGCTGCGGTAACAATAATAGACAGGGCCCGCTTGTTGATAGCTGCAGCGCCTAGATCAATATGTGTCGCCGTGCCTCTCAGGCCACCATCGCAATAAATGGTTCCAACAGCGTTCAGCAGTCTAGCTGGCGGGCTGACTCGTTGATCTTCAATGCCATTGGCATGATTGCCATCACCGAATACGACGGCCCAGCAGATTGTTGGTAGACCAAATACTGTTAGGCTCAGAGTAGTGTAGTGGGTGCCAAACCTTTTCATGGCCGCCCGGTTAACCCATATCTCCCCAGAGCGATTGCAGAATACTAATCGCTGCTAGTGGTGCGGTTTCAGTACGCAACACTCTGGGGCCTAGGGCAAGCGCCTGAAAGTTATTATCTAGGGCCCGATCAATCTCTGCCTGGCTCAGACCGCCTTCGGGACCCACTAGCAGACCTATGCTGTCCTGGCCATTAGCCATGGTTCCCAGCCTTTGATCGGTGCGATGATGTAGCACTAGCTTTAACTTGGCGTCGCAAAGGGAAAGCCACTCTTGCAGCGATACTGCGGGATTGATGTTGGGCACGCGATTGCGTTGTGATTGCTCACAGGCGCTTATGGCGACTTGCTGCCAGTGGCTCAGGCGCTTCTCTAGCCGTTCGCCGCTCAGCTTTACTTCGCAGCGTTCGCTGAAAAGGGGGGTGATTTGATTAACGCCCAGCTCGGTGGCTTTTTGTATGATCCAATCCATGCGCTCGCCCCTTGAGATGCCGATTGCAAGATGGAGCTGCAGCGGCGACTCACGATCTATTGCGCTAAACCCAGTTACCACTGCGCTCGCCTTGCCTTTTTTTGCCAGAGTCAGCTCTGCACTGTACTCGCCACCCAAACCATTAAAGAGCATAATCTGCTGCCCAGCGGTCATCCGCAGTGCTGATGTTAGGTGACGTGCGGCGCCGTCATCTAGGACGATACTGCCGCCAATTTCAAGAGATTGAACTGTGTAGATTCGCGGGATTCGCATAGCCGCCTCTCGCTGCGATAACAGGGTCTTGGTTAGGGGGTCTTGATCGGAAGGCCCAGATTGCGACACAAGGTATCAGAAATCTGCCATTGATTCATCGTATAAAAATGTAGCCCAGGAGCGCCGCCTTTAAGCAGATCCTCGCAGAGGTTGGTTACTACTTCCAGGCCGAATTTAATAAGATCTTCCGGAGTCTCACTAAGCTCTTGTAGCTGCCAGCGCAGCCAGCGCGGGATATCGGCACCACAGTTATCTGAGAAGCGGGCTAGGTTATGAAAGTTGGTGAGCGGCATGATGCCGGGCACTATTGGTTTATCTATGCCAGCTCTGGCGCAGGCTTCAACAAATCGAAAATAGGCCTGTGCATTATAAAAGTACTGAGTAATAGCACGATCAGCACCGGCTTTAAATTTCTCGCCCAACCAAAATATATCCTTGCTGTAACTCTCTGCCTCGGGGTGGATTTCAGGGTAGGCGGCCACATTGATTTCGAAGTGATCGCCGCAGTGCTCTCGGATTAGCGCAACCAGTTCATTGGCATGGACCAGTTGTTTGGTGCCACCTATGCCAGATGGCAGATCGCCGCGCAGGGCAACCAGCTTATTAATGCCAGCGTCTTGGTAGGATTTCACCAGCTGGATGACATCAGTTTTGCTGTCACCACCAACTGAGAGATGAGGGGCTGCACTGTAACCATCCGCCTGTATATCCAGCACCAGATCCTTTGTGGTATCTCTGGTAGAGCCACCGGCACCATAGGTGACGGAAAAAAATTCTGGGCTGAATTTATCTAATTCAAGACAGGTGGTTTTCAACTTTTGGCGGCCCTCTTCCGTCTTTGCGGCAAAGAACTCAAAGCTGATATGAGGATTGTTCATCATGAAACTTACTTCCTATTATTGGGGGGGCGGTGCGAGGCCCCAGTGAAGGCTGGCGTCAGATGCACTGACGCAAACCTTCACTACGTTTTAGATAGAAGGCCACACAACTAGGGCCCTGTATTGATCAATACTTGTAGCTATCACCTTTATATGGGCCCTCTACAGGCACATTAATATAGTCGGCCTGAGCTTGACTAAGCTTGGTGATAACGCCGCCAAAACCACCCACCATATGACGCGCCACTTCTTCATCTAGATGCTTGGGCAGTACTTCCACGCGCAATCGCTCTGCTTTTGTCGACTCATCCTGTGTAGCAAATTGCTGCTTGTAAAGCTCGATCTGCGCCAGCACCTGATTGGCAAAAGAGCCGTCCATAATGCGGCTGGGATGGCCAGTTGCATTGCCTAGGTTAACTAGGCGACCCTCTGCTAATAGCAGCAGGTGATCATTGTTGGCGCGGTCGCGATACACCTTGTGCACCTGAGGTTTGATTTCGACCCAGTCCCAAGTTTTGCGCATGTAGGCAGTGTCAATTTCGTTGTCAAAATGACCAATATTGCACACCACGCAGCCGCTTTTCAGCGCGCCCAAAATATCAGCACCACAGACATTAAAGTTACCAGTGCTGGTAACCAGCATATCGGTGTTGGCCAATAATTCTCGGTTAACACCTTTGTCAGGGTCGCCCTCGACATAGGTAGAGACAACTTCAAAGCCATCTAAACAGGCCTGCATGGCACAGATCGGGTCACATTCGGTAACCTTTACAATCATGCCTTCCTGACGCAGAGATTGAGCTGAACCTTTGCCCACATCTCCATAGCCTATTACCACAGCTTTTTTACCTGACAACAGATGGTCAGTGGCACGTTTAATCGCGTCATTAAGGCTGTGTCGGCAGCCGTATTTGTTGTCACACTTAGACTTAGTCACAGAGTCATTGACATTGATTGCAGGAACTTTGAGTTCGCCATTTTCGAGCATTTCATAGAGACGATGAACACCTGTGGTGGTCTCCTCAGTGATGCCGTGAACGGCATCCAAAACCTGAGGGTATTTGTTATGAAGCAGTGCCGTGAGATCGCCGCCGTCATCTAGCACCATATTCGCATTCCAGGGCACGCCGTCTTTAAGAACCTGTTGCTCCAGACACCATTCATACTCCTCTTCGGTTTCACCTTTCCACGCGAAAACTGGTGTGCCATTGGCGGCAACAGCCGCAGCGGCATGATCTTGAGTCGAGAAAATATTGCAAGAGGTCCAGCGTACCTCAGCTCCCAGAGATTCCAGAGTCTCGATGAGTACAGCGGTCTGAATCGTCATATGGATACAGCCAAGGATGCGGGCGCCAGCCAGCGGCTGCTCGCCTCGGTATTTTTCGCGCAGAGCCATTAGAGCTGGCATTTCTGATTCAGCGATTAAGATCTCTTGCTTGCCCCAGTCGGCTAAGCTTATATCCGCCACTTTGTAGTCGTTGAACGCTTTTTTGTTGTCAACTGATTGAACGGTTGCAGTCATATTGTTACCTACTAATTTAAAGTTTGTGCTACAGCGCTTTGCGGAGCTCTGCTGCTTTATCGGTTTTTTCCCAGGTAAAGTTTTGTTCCTCGCGACCAAAGTGGCCATAGGAAGCAGTTGCCTGGTAAATGGGGCGACGTAGATCCAGCATTTCAATCAAACCGCGGGGGCGCAGATCAAAGTTATCGCGAATCAAGGCAATGATTTCGTTATCTGGCAGTCTGCCGGTACCAAAGGTGTTGACACTGATAGAGGTTGGTTCAGAGACACCAATGGCGTATGAGACCTGTATTTCACAGCGATCTGCAATGCCAGCCGCTACAATATTTTTGGCCACGTAGCGACCTGCATAGGCTGCAGAGCGATCTACTTTTGTGGGGTCCTTGCCTGAGAATGCGCCGCCGCCATGGTGAGCCATGCCACCATAGGTATCGACAATGATTTTGCGGCCAGTCAGACCGCAATCACCCATGGGGCCGCCAATTTCGAACTTGCCCGTAGGGTTGATATGGTATTTGGTACCAGCGTGCAGCCATTCTTCTGGTAGCACTGGGCGAATAATTTCTTCTAGTACAGCCTCTTGCAAGTCACCGAGCCCGATATTGGGCGAGTGCTGTGTCGATAGCACAACTGCTTCTATAGCGACTGGCTTGCCCTGATCATAGCGCAGCGTCACCTGACTCTTGGCGTCTGGTCGCAGCCAGGGCAGTGCACCAGATTTGCGCAGCTCTGCCTGGCGCTCCACCAAGCGGTGCGCATAGAAGATAGGTGCGGGCATCAGTACAGAGGTCTCGCTGTTGGCATAACCAAACATCAGGCCCTGATCACCGGCACCAAGATCTTTGTCCTCAGCGGCGTCAACGCCCTGCGCTATATGGCTGGACTGTTTGCCAATGGCATTCAGCACGGCGCAGGAGTTGCCGTCAAAACCTATATCGGAGTGGTCATAACCGATTCCTTTGATCACATCGCGGACAATATCTTCTAAGTCGACATAGGTATCTGTGCGCACCTCTCCAGCGATTATCGCCATCCCAGTTTTCACTAGGGTCTCAACAGCCACTCGAGCATGGGGGTCGTCTTTAAGAATGGCATCGAGAACTGCATCAGAAATCTGATCGGCCATTTTATCTGGATGACCTTCAGAGACAGACTCGGAGGTGAATAAGTTGTAGCTAGACATTTTTCTTCCTTTTAAGACGTAGTGCTTTCGGCACTAAACTGTCGCAATTGAATGCGAAAACCATTGCGCTGAGTCAGATACAGGCTGTTGCCCTCAGTAAGGCCCGCCGAACTTGCCCAGTGGGTCAATTCTTCTGGCTCAAAGCCCAGCCAAAAATCTCCGCAGCTCTCTTTAACCCATTCCTGATCATGGGCGCATAGATCTGTTACTAGCAGCACGCCGCCGGGTGCCAGCAGGTTGGCGCAGTCGGCAATAATTTCTGCCGGAGCTGGATTGTGGTGAAGCACCATGTTCAATGACAGGCAGTCGGCTTGGATGCCACGCTGCTGTGCCACTGAGGTGTCCCCCAAAATAAATTCTATATTCTCTAGGCCCTGCTGAGCTGCTCTGCTCTGGCACTGCTCAAGCATCTCGGCACTGTTATCCAATGCCAATACCTGCCCAAAACAGGCTGACAGCTTGCCCAAGAACTGACCATAACCTGGGCCCACTTCAATAGCGGTACCAGTAGCGTCAATACTGCTGTCCAGGAAGCTCTCGACGCTATCACCGTAATCAGACCAGCTGGCAATAAGATCCTGATTTTCTTCAAAACGGGACACATTGCGATTAAAAAACTCAACAGACGCGCTGGCGCGCTCTGTATTGATCTGCTTTAGATGCCCCTTAAGTGCCGGGTCTAGCTCTGCTAGGTCGATGCTGGAAAACAGCGCCTGCTGCAACTGCTGCAAATCTGGGTTGATATTGGCCAGATTACGGCGATAAAAAATCGTCGTGCCTTCACGCCTTGTCGCCACCAAACCTGCATTGGCTAAAATCTTTAGGTGATGGCTCATTGCTGACTGCCGAATATCAAAAATCTGGCACAGCTCCAGCACCCCGTAGGCATTTTGTTGCAGTACTTTTAAAATCTGCATCCGCAATGGGTCGCCTGCCGCCTTGCTCAATGCGGTAATGGCGCCAATATCGAGGGTCGGACGATCCTCTACGGCGGCTGAATAGGGGCTGAGACTAGTCATAGCGCGGGACTTTAACACAGCGCATTTGGTATATCAAAATATTTTTATATAAGGCGGAGAGCGGTTGCTGGCTATACTCCGTTTGGCTACCCAAAAAGTGGTGCAAATATTGAATATCGGTTTACTGACAAGGCCGACTAAGGGACAATGACGACTTCCCAATTTCCCGTTTCAGGAGTGATATTTCATGGCCTCACGTCGAGACCTTGCTAACGCTATTCGCGCCCTCAGTATGGATGCTGTGCAACAGGCTAACAGTGGACATCCAGGTGCCCCGATGGGTATGGCAGATATTGCTGAAGTACTCTGGAACGACTATCTCAGTCACAACCCGGCAGATCCTGCATGGGCCAACCGCGATCGCTTTGTGTTATCTAATGGCCATGGCTCGATGCTGCTGTACTCATTGTTACACCTCAGCGGCTATGATCTGCCAATTGAAGAAATCAAAAACTTCCGTCAGTTGCATTCTAAAACGCCAGGCCACCCAGAATACGGCTATGCGCCGGGCGTAGAGACAACCACTGGCCCCCTGGGTCAGGGTATTAGCAACGCTGTGGGAATGGCGTTGGCGGAGAAGGTTTTGGCGGCCCAGTTTAATCGCCCCGGCCATGAAGTTGTTGACCACAATACCTATACCTTCCTCGGTGATGGCTGTCTTATGGAAGGCATCTCCCATGAAGTGTGTTCTCTAGCCGGCACTTTAAAGCTCGGCAAGTTAGTTGCATTTTACGACGATAACGGCATTTCTATTGATGGTGAAGTTGAGGGTTGGTTTAGCGACGATACACCCGCTAGATTTGAATCGTACGGCTGGCAGGTAATCCCCAATGTGGATGGCCACGACAGCGATGCTATCAAAGCAGCGATTGAAGCGGCTCGCGCTGAGACTGGCAAGCCAACACTAATATGTTGCAAAACTATTATTGGCTTCGGCTCACCCAACAAGCAGGGCAAAGAAGACTGTCATGGCGCTGCGCTGGGTGTTGATGAGGTGGCGCTGACCCGCGAACAACTGGGTTGGGAGCATGGGCCATTTGAAATCCCCGCTGATCATTACGCTGGTTGGAGCGGCATTGAAAAAGGCGCAGCTGCGCAGTCTGCTTGGAACGATCAGTTGGCAGCGTACCGCGCGGCCCATCCAGAATTAGCTGCTGAATTTGAGCGCCGTGCCAATGGTGATTTACCTGCTGACTTTAGCGCTCAGGCAGATGCCTATATTCAGGAATGTCAGGACAAGATGGAAAAAGTGGCTTCCCGTAAAGCGTCACAGAACTGTCTCAATGCCTATGGCCCATTGTTACCTGAACTGCTGGGTGGATCTGCCGATCTCGCGGGGTCCAATCTGACTATTTGGTCTGGCTCCAAAGACATTACTGGAGACAATGCCGACGGCAACTATATTTACTACGGTGTACGCGAGTTTGGCATGAGCGCCATGATGAATGGTATTGCCTTGCACGGTGGTTTTATCAACTACGGCGCAACCTTCCTGATGTTCATGGAGTACGCGCGCAATGCCGTGCGTATGGCAGCGTTGATGAAGCAGCAAAGCATCTTTGTCTATACCCACGACTCCATTGGTCTGGGTGAAGATGGCCCAACACACCAGCCTGTAGAGCAACTCAGCGCGTTGCGTTCTACGCCTAACCTGCACACCTGGCGTCCCTGTGACACAGTGGAGTCTGCGGTGAGCTGGAAAAGCGCTATTGAACGCCGTGATGGTCCTGCAGCCTTAGTATTCAGCCGTCAGGGCCTCGCTCCAATGTCGCGCACTGCTGACCAGGTAGCCGCGATATCCCGCGGTGGCTATATTCTTAAGGACTGTGATGCGCCCCAAGCTATATTGATTGCCACCGGTTCAGAAGTTGAGCTTGCCATGCAAGCATCAGAACATTTGGCAGGTAAAGGTATTCAGACTCGAGTGGTGTCCATGCCCTGTGCGGAAATTTTCTCAGCACAGGATGCTGACTACCGCGATGCCGTGCTGCCACCCTCAGTGCGCGCTCGGGTTGCAGTAGAAGCTTTGCATGCAGATTACTGGTATAAGTTTGTTGGCCTCGACGGTCGCGTTGTGGGTATGACCAGCTTTGGTGAGTCCGCCCCGGGTGATGTGTTGATGAAAGAGTTTGGTTTTACCCTAGATAATGTTGTGGCCAACGTGATGGAGGCTATTGGTTAATGTTGCGAGTGGCCATTAATGGCTACGGTCGCATTGGCCGCTCAGTATTGCGAGCCCTTTATGAGTCAGGGGCTCGCGACTGGGTGCAGGTGGTTGCAATCAATGAGCCTGCAGATTGCAAGACCATTGCCCATCTCACCAGGTACGACTCCACCCATGGTCGATTTACAGGCACTGTAGAGGTTCAGGACCAGCTCCTCACCGTCAATGGTGACCCCATTCAAATTCTCCATGGCGACCAGCTTGATCAACTGCCCTGGCGGGCTTTGGATGTTGATGTGGTCTTAGAGTGCAGCGGCTCCTTTAGCGATCGAGCAACCGCCGAACAGCACCTGAGCAGTGGCGCTAAGCGGGTACTATTTTCGCAACCAGCAGAGCCAACTGTGGATGCCACCATTGTTTACGGTGTTAATCATCAAATTCTCACTGGCAGAGAAACCGTTATTTCAGCAGCCTCCTGTTCTACCAATTGCGTTGTGCCGGTGATCAAGGTGCTAAATGATACCTTTGGTATTGATGGTGGTGTGATTACCACTATCCATTCGGCCATGAATGACCAGCCGGTAATCGATGCCTACCACAATACCGATTTGCGCAAAACTCGCGCTGCGATGCAGTCAATTATTCCGGTGGACACGGGTTTAGCTCTGGGTATTGATCGCCTGATGCCCGAGCTTACCGGGCGCTTCCAGGCCCAAGCTATGCGAGTGCCAACGATCAATGTCTCTGCCATCGACCTATCAGTGATGGTTAACAGTGATGTAGACGTCGCCAGTATAAATCAGACTCTCGCCGCTGCTGCTGAGGGTTCATTAAATGGTGTGCTAGGTTATACCGAAGAGCCCTTGGCGTCATGTGACTTTAACCATGATCCACGCAGCGGCATTGTTGATGCCAGCCAGACTAGGGTCAGTCAGAAAAAATTAGTCAAAGTGTTAATTTGGTTTGATAACGAATGGGGCTACGCCAATAGAATGCTGGACACTTTGTTGAGCTGGTCACATCGCTCGGCCACTACCCACAGTTAGCCACCACAAGATAAGGATTACGATGACCGTCAAGTTAATGACCGATCTGGATCTGACAGGTAAGCGAGTACTCATACGCGAAGATCTCAATGTACCAATCAAAGATGGCAAGGTAACCAGCGACGCTAGAATAAGAGCTGCGCTTCCTACCATTCAGCATGCTCTGGACGCTGGAGCTAAAGTTATTTTGATGTCCCATCTGGGCCGTCCCACCGAAGGTGAATACAGCCAGGACTTCAGTATGGCACCGGTTGCTCTGCATCTAGGCAAGCTACTGGGAAAAACCATCAGAGTTGAACAGAGCTGGGCCAACGGTTTAGAGCAGGCCGATGGCGATATTGTAATACTAGAAAATGTGCGCTTTAACCCTGGCGAAAAAAAGAACGACGATACTCTGGCCAAGGGCTATGCCAAGCTCTGTGATATTTTTGTTATGGATGCCTTTGGCACCGCTCATCGCGCTCAGGCATCCACCCATGGTGTTGCTAAGTTTGCTCCCATCGCCTGCGCAGGCCCGCTTTTAGCCCAGGAGTTAAACGCCTTAGAGAAAGCCATTGCTGCACCTCAGCCGCCAGTAGCGGCCATTGTTGGAGGCTCAAAGGTCTCCACTAAATTGATGGTCTTAGAAACTCTGGCCGACAAGGTTGACCAGCTGATAGTAGGGGGCGGGATAGCAAATACCTTTCTTGCCGCTGCAGGCAAGCCGGTGGGTAAGTCACTCTATGAGCCAGACCTGATTCCGGCTGCCCAAACACTGATGAAAAGGGTCAATATCCCCCTGCCTACCGATGTTGTCGTGGGTAAAGAGTTTTCTGAAAGCGCTGAGGCCAGAATTATTTCTGCCGATGATGTTGCTGCCGATGACATGATTTTTGATATTGGTCCGGATTCCGCTAGAACTCTCGCAGGCATTATAGCCTCCATGGGGACCATTATTTGGAACGGCCCTGTAGGTGTATTTGAATTTGATCAATTTGGAGAAGGCACCAAGACAATCTCATTAGCCATAGCCAAGAGCACAGGTTTCTCGATTGCCGGAGGCGGAGATACACTTGCCGCCGTGGATAAATATGACATCACCGATCAGGTATCCTATATTTCTACAGGGGGCGGTGCATTTTTGGAATATGTTGAGGGTAAGGAATTGCCCGCGGTTGCCATACTTGAGCAGCGCGCCAAGAGTTAAGTATTAGCAGGTCTAACAGAGGGAGCACATCATGGCATTAATATCATTGCGACAGATGCTGGATCACGCAGCAGAGTATCAGTATGGCGTACCTGCATTTAACGTCAACAATCTGGAACAGATGCGTGCCATTATGTTGGCGGCACAACAGACTGATAGCCCAGTGATTGTTCAGGCGTCCGCCGGCGCCCGAAAATATGCAGGCGCGCCATTTTTGCGTCATTTAATACAGGCAGCCATAGAAGAATGGCCAGATATTCCTGTCTGTGTGCATCAGGATCACGGCACAAGCCCAGCGATTTGTCAGCGCTCTATCCAGCTTGGATTTACCTCAGTAATGATGGACGGTTCATTGATGGAAGACGGCAAAACCCCTTCCAGTTATGAATATAATGTTGATGTCACCCGACGCTCTGTCGAGATGGCACATGCCTGCGGCGTGTCCGTCGAGGGTGAACTGGGTTGCCTTGGGTCTCTTGAAACTGGACAGGCAGGTGAAGAGGATGGGGTTGGTGCGGAAGGTACCCTAACCCATGATCAGATGCTCACAGACCCAGAGGAGGCGGCCGACTTTGTCTCCAAAACCCATGTAGACGCCTTAGCCATTGCCTGTGGCACCAGCCATGGCGCCTACAAATTTAGCCGCCCACCCACGGGAGATATTCTGGCTATCGATAGAATTAAAGCCATTCATGAGCGTATTCCAGGCACTCATTTGGTGATGCACGGCTCATCTTCAGTGCCTCAAGAATGGCTGGCTATTATTAATCAGTACGGTGGCGAAATCCCGGAGACCTACGGTGTACCAGTTGAACAAATTTGCGAGGGCATCAAACACGGCGTGCGCAAAATCAACATAGATACAGACCTGCGTCTTGCTTCCACTGGTGCAGTGCGACGCTATCTAGCAGACAACCCAGCGGCCTTTGATCCACGCTCCTATCTAAAAGAAACCATTACAGCAATGAGAGACATTGCTGTGGCGCGCTACGAAGCCTTTGGAACAGCGGGTAATGCGAGTAAGATAAAAGCTCTGGGTCTGGATGCGATGACCCTGCGCTACGACAGCGGAGAGTTAGATCCTAGAATCAACTGATTTTAGCTTGATAAAAAGGGCGCTTAGGCGCCTTTTTTTATAGTCCTGACAACCATGCGACCATGTCATAGAGTTAGAAGCGACCAATCAATGCTGGTACATCACTGAGCTGTGACTTAGTATAAAAGCCATTTCCAAAATAGAATAAGAGACCGTAATCATGTCCATTATCTACCCAATCTTCACGCTGGTTATGCTCACCTTTATCGTTGTCTTTGCGGTGGGTGCCTCTAGGCTTATCAGTGTGCGCAGACGCCAGGTAAACCCAAAGTTGTACAGGCTAATGGCAGGCTATGAAGCTCCAGACTATGTTCAAAAGCTTACTCGTAATCTGTCCAACCTTTTGGAGATGCCTATTCTGTTTTATGTCTTGGGGGTTCTGTTAGTTGCGCTACAAATTGAAGATCCGGCTATGACCGATCTAGCCTGGCTTTTTGTAGGCTTACGATTTATTCACACGACAATTCACATTTCTTACAACCATACGATCCATCGCTTTATGGTATTTGTGGCCTCAGTGCTAATACTGATTGCCATGTGGATTAAATTTATCTTATTGCTGGCCTAGGCCCAGGAAAATAAAGGTGAACCCTATGGCAATTGATACTCTTGCTACTTGGCATCGCATTGCCAAAGCCCGAGATGTGACGGGACTGGATGGATTATTGGCCGATCACTGTGTATTCCACTCACCTGTTGTGCATACGCCTCAGGTAGGTAAGGCGGTTACTACGCAGTATCTGGCGGCGGCTTTTCAGGTGTTCTTTAATGAAACCTTTGTCTATGTTCGTGAACTGACTGGTGATAATCAGGCCATACTGGAGTTTAAGGTCGAGATTAACGGCATTACCGTAAACGGTGTAGACATGATGACTTGGGATGAGACTGGCCAAATTATTGACTTTAAAGTAATGATACGGCCGCTAAAGGCAGTGAGCCTGATCCATGAAAATATGGGCAAAATGCTGGCGGCGCACAAATAACATGTCTTTGCGAATACTGCTGACCCTGACCCTGTGCTTGGCTAATTTTTATGTTGCAGCCGATCAGACTGAACGTCCTTACCTCTATGTGCTGGGAGTTGCCCAAGATGCCGGTTATCCGCAGGCAGGCTGTTATCAGCAACACTGCATGCCAGGATGGGTTGATGCAAAGCGTGAACTGGGTGCCACCGCCTTGGCTCTGGTGGATCCTAAAACAAGAAAGACCTACCTATTTGAGGCAACTCCGCATCTGCCGCGGCAACTTTATAGGCTTGAGCAACAGGCAGGGGGCTATGCGCTGTCGGGTGTATTTCTTACCCATGCCCATATTGGTCATTATGCAGGCCTGATTTTTTTTGGTCATGAGGCCATGGGTGCTAGCAATATACCGGTGTTTGCCATGCCACGAATGGCCGACTATCTAAGTTCCAACGGCCCCTGGAGTCAGTTGGTGGCCTTCAATAATATTATTTTGCAGCCGCTAGCCCACAATCGCACTGAAACGCTTTCAGGTCTCGGTGTTACCCCGTTTTTAGTGCCTCACCGCGATGAATTTTCTGAAACCGTGGGCTATTCCATAAAGGGCCCAGCCAAGACTGCGCTATTTATCCCAGATATTAATAAGTGGTCAGTCTGGGAAAAGGATATTGCCGAGGTTATTAAGACGGTCGACTATGCTCTGCTGGATGCGACATTTTTTGGCGACGGTGAGCTACCTGGACGGGATATGTCCAAAGTTCCGCACCCCCTAGTAACAGAAACCATGGAGGCTCTGGCAGCGTTGGGGCCAGAGCAGCGAGAAAAAGTCTGGTTTATTCATATGAACCATACCAATCCGCTGTTAAACCCTGAGAGCACAGAGGCCTTAATGGTGCGTGCTGCCGGCTATAATATTGCTACACAATCTACTCGCCTCGACCTCTGAAAGGCTTTACACAACATAGGCCACAACTCTGATAATGCATATTCCTGTTAAACCACTAAAACAATACCCCTTCTGGCTGAGGCCATTTTTTTGGAATCAACAGCGTAAATATGGCGCTGTCCTTGACCCGGGATTGCTCTGGGGTCGAGTACCAACACTGTTTGCTGCAGTGGCGCTGCTGTACGGCGCAATTGATCGTAAAAGATCCCCTATCGATCAGGTCCTTCGGTCCTTGGTAACAGTGCGAGTTTCACAGATTAACTGGTGTCATTTCTGTGTCGATATAAATTCTGCTACCTTGGCCGCCAGAGCCGGCTCAATGGAAAAGGTAGAGCAGCTTGAGCACTGGCGCGAATCTGCAGTCTATACGGATAAAGAACGCGTCGCCCTGGAGTATGCAGAGGCCGTTACCTATTCCCATCAACAGATCAGCGCAGACTTGATGGCAAGGCTGAAAACATTTTTTAGCGATGATGCTCTGGTCGACCTCACTGGCCTCATTGCTTTTCAAAATCTCTCCAGCAAATTTAATGCAGCCTTAGATGTCCCAGCTCAGGGCTTTTGTCAGCTGGGTGAGCAGCCTAAATAAGCACGCATAATAGGGTACTAAGTGATGCTATTGGCTCCACACAGAATAACGAGAGGGTTATTTTAATGTTCGTTTTTGCCGCGCTCGATGGTTGCCTGTGAGTATTGATGTGCATAATCTGGTTGATCCAGACATTAGCTGTGCCAGCTGCAAAGCGGACTGTTGCAAGCTGGAGGTTATGCTTATCACTGATACCGGTGTGCCAAGAGAATACATCAGTGAGGATCGCTGGGGTGCTGAAACCATGACGCGTCTCGCCGACGGATGGTGTGCAGCGTTGGATCGCAGCACCATGATGTGCCGGATTTATGAGCATCGCCCCTGGATCTGCAGGGAGTTTGAGATGGGAGCCCAGGACTGTCAGGTCGAGCGCTTAAAAGCGGACTAATCGGCTCTTGTCCAAATATTCTGGTTGAGCTGGGTCGTTGCAAGAGCCCAACGAGCAAAATCTCTGTATAGTTCGGACATAATCCCCTGAGGCCATTAGCTATGCCAGATTCTCAACCCAATAACCCGCTGCACGGCATTAAACTTGAACAGGTGGTTACCCAGCTGCAAGAGCATTATGGCTGGGCGACTTTGGCTGAGAAGATAAATATTAACTGTTTTAAAACTGATCCCTCGGTCAAGTCGAGCCTTAAATTCCTGCGCAGAACACTTTGGGCGAGAGAGAAAGTCGAAGCCCTGTATGTCAGGACTTTTGCCAATCAAACTCAGGGTATAAGCACCTCTAGAAAGCCCGCTGCTATCGACCCCTGGGCCAACAGCCGGGCGAAAAAACTCTGACGTCGCAGTCTTTTAAAATCTGGTCTATCTTTAGATAACTGCCAGATAACTGTCTTTCACAGGCTGCAGAGATCGCTCTCTAATTTGTGGCCAACCCCTAAAACTTTAAAGTGCTTTACGTCGCGATTCTCCGCTGTGCTGCGGTGATTTACATCGCTTAACAACTGGTAGGGGCGCAGGGATGGTGAGCAATAAAATCTATCCGCATACTGGTGGCTTGAGGTGTAGTTAAAGGAGAGGGAGAGGAGAGCGACAAGCAGCAGACACTTCGTAAAAAAGTTAATCAATGTTATTGCAGCAAAAGGGAGCTATTAAAAATGGATTTGTTAGATTCAAAAAACGTTAATAATCGCGTTAAAAAACGCAGCATTGCCATCGCCTGCTTGGTTCATCTCTATCTAATTTTGGGTACTCTCGGCATTTGGATCATTGTCCTTGCAGTATTTGGGTTGATTACTGCAACCCTCCTGCGCAACGATATTGAAGAGGCAGTCGCCAGCGTAAAAAATTTTAATAAGGCGCAGCCCTCCAAATATTACGGACAGGTTTACACCCATATCCAACATGTGTTCCATCATCCGATCAATATCGAGACGGATATCTTTGCCACCATTGAACAAGAGTTAAAAAATAAAACACCGATCAGTGGGCTGGAATCTATCGCTATAACCGATAGCGACAAAGACTTATTGGCCCCAGAGCAGCGCAGCTTTTTAAAAGGCCAAGCCAGCCCAACTCAGCGTGGCACAACATTAACCCTGATTTTAAACCAGAGCAGTTTCGGCGCTATCCGCTCGTTCGAATGGCGCGTGATGGTAGGAGGCTATATAGATAAAAATGCTAAATTCAATTTGATAGCTTACTCGCCGTTTACTCTGCTTTTTTGGATTGGCGCTTACTTAAAGCGCGAGACCAATCTTTTGAATAAAGTGAGAACCGTCTACCCCAGCGCATATAACGATATTGATATCTCAACTCAGGTGCGTTCAATGAGCGAAACCGTATTCGATGCGATGGTCTTAGCACTGGATAAAAACGGCATAGATACCAGCGATCTAAAAGCACAGAAGCTACAATCCATGAATATTAATATTACTGGTGGCAAGGTAAATATGGGCAATGTGGTACAGGGCGCCATGAATAAAATAACCGGTGCGGTGAAAGGTGCTAAGGCATGAGCAAGCCCGGAATCAATATTAATATTACTGGTGGCCGCGCGACTCTGGGTAACATCAACCAAGGCGACAACAACCATTTAGAGGCCAATCAGAGCCTTTGCTTTGCGGCCGCTGATTTGGAGCAGTTCAACAGAGCCATAGAAGCCCTAGCCAGTCAAAGCAACAGCGTCTCAGAGGAAGATTACCTTGCACTCAGGACAACGGTAGAAAATCTTGCACAGCAACCGCCAAACACTGATATTGTAGAGCGGCTAAAAGATCTCTACCAAAAATACGCCTGGGCCGCGGCTCCATTGCGCAGATTGTTAGGGCTATTGGTCGCCTAGACTGATCAACCCCGAGATAGAAAATATAAACTAGCTGTAACCGATCAATGTATGTTTTGGTATTATCTTCGATTCGATGCTGTACCGCCCTATCCAGAGTTTCAGTATCTCAAACTAGTGTTTTTCTGAGGAGTCGACGTAATGTCCACAGCCTATGGTCTGGTTATTGTAAACATTGCTTGTATCTTTGCCTGCTATCTTATCGCTCAAGAGCGTCGCGCAGATGCCCGCTTCTGGGGTTGGATGGGGGCTCTACTCGGCCCACTTGCACTGCCCTTTGTATTCTTCGCTCAACCAAAAGATAGATAATATGTCTGGTGAAACCGATTTAAAGAGACTTCTCAATGGGCTGTCGCCGCTCATTCTAGAGCCCTGCTACGTATTTTGTACTCTTGCCAATGGGTGCTACGGAGACTATTCCGAGGCTAAGCCAATCGCCAGTTTTCAGGAGCCAGAGGGTTTGACTCTGGTGCTAACCAAGGAAAATGCCGATACCTATGGATTGAGTTATGAAGGCCTGTTCCGCTGCATCAGCTTGCAGGTTCACTCCAGCCTTGAAGCTGTGGGGCTAACGGCCATCATTTCAGGCAAGCTGGCGTCCTATGATATTAGCGCCAACGTGATCGCGGGTTTCTACCACGACCACGTTTTTGTGCCTGAGCAAGATGCCGAACAGGCCCTAGAGCTATTGAATAACCTCAGTAAGCTCTAAATATTCTAGCTACCGAATACCCCTTTAAAGAAAAAGAAGAACAGAATAGACAGGGCTGCTCCAGCGGGCAGAGTTACTACCCATGAAAGGAAGATAGAGCCGACCATTCGCAGGTTTAGTGCGCCTATACCTCTAGCCATACCTACACCCAGAACAGCACCAACCAGAGTATGGGTGGTAGAGATCGGCAAACCAGTACCAGATGCCAAAACAACCGTCGCAGCAGCGCCTAATTCAGCAGCAAAGCCACGGCTTGGCGTGAGCTCAGTAATCTTGCGTCCAATGGTACCCATTACTTTAAAGCCGTAGGTGGCAAGGCCCACTACGATACCACCACCACCAAGCAACAGAATCCAGCTGGGCATGGAGCTTTTTGCGGCAATATCGCCACCTGCATTCACTACATTGACAACCGCAGCCAGAGGGCCAACGGCGTTAGCCACGTCGTTAGAGCCGTGTGCAAAGGCCATGCTACAGGCCGTGAAAATCATGAGTACCGCAAACACCTTTTCAACATTGTAGAAACGATTGCCTTCTTCTTTGGATTCGTCCCGTTCAACTTTGCTTAATAGATAGGTACCAATAATAGTGACCAAAATACCGAAACCAACAGCGACCAGGGCGTTTTCACCAAAGGACAACTTGATGCCGATATCTTTAAAAACGTGTTTCAGACCTTTAAGCAGGGTCACCATAGCCATCAAGAAACCCACGGCGAACATGTACATGGGCGCGTACTTTTTTGCACGCTCAAAGGGATTGTCTTGGATAAGAATCAGCCGCTGAACGCTTCTGAAAATAGCGAAGGAGATAGTGCCGGCCATAACAGGTGAAACCACCCAGCTGGCTACAATAGTGCTGACCTTGCTCCAGTTAACCGCATCGTAAGAAACGCCAACAGCCGCAAACCCAACAATCGCTCCGACAATAGAGTGTGTCGTAGAGACCGGCCAGCCCATAAAACTAGCTATCGCCAGCCAGGTACCAGCAGCCAAAAGGGCCGACAACATTCCGAATACCAGTAGGTCGGGCTGATTAGTAAACACACCGGAGTCGACTATGCCTTTGCGGATGGTAGAGGTCACCTCGCCACCCGCCAAATAGGCTCCTGCAAACTCAAAGACCATCGCGATCAATATTGCCTGCTTGATGGTGAGCGCTTTCGAGCCTACCGAGGTACCCATTGCATTAGCAACATCATTGGCGCCGACACCCCAAGCCATAAAGAAGCCAAACATTGCGGCCATAATGATGAGAATGGTGCCGTGTTCAGTAAATAGTTCCATAGTGACTGTTCCGAGTAATTATTATTTTGCTAGGAGGAGTTCGAGGCTATTGCCCACACGTTCTGCAGTATCTGCAATGGCACCTATATTATCTATGGTGCTGTACAGGAACATAACGTCCACAGGGGGCATATCTGCTTCAAGTTTAAAGAGTCGATGGCGGAGCTTGAGCTCTTTCTTGTCGACTTTCTGTTCCTGTGCATCCAGCTCTCGGATCAGTTTTTTGACGAATTTGACTTCCTGCCCGGTAAAGCCTGTTTCTAGCAGTTCATCGAGCTCATTGATGGCTGTCAGTGCTTTTTGGCAGGTTTCGATAGCACTCTGCACAAAACCCATAAAATCGGTTTGCAGTGCGGTGGGTATATCCATTTCGCGTCCCAGCACGATGCCGCAAACATCCTTAGTGGTGTTAGCAATCTCATCTTGCTGCGCCAAGATGCTCAGCAGATCGCCTCGTGGGACGGGCATAAAGAGGCTGTTTGGCATATTGAGCCGGAAGTCCTTTTTTAGCTCATCGGCCTTATTTTCGTACTCAACAATTTGATTAAAGATGTTGGTAGCCTGAGGCCAATTATCGGCAATGGCTGCCTCAAAGAAGGGCTCTAGCTGGGTAGCGCATCTGACTACTAGGGACATGTGGTCCTGTAGTGGAAGGATAGGAGACTTGCCAAACAGGTTTGAAATTGGATTACTAAACGCCATATGCTTACCCTCTAATTTGGGTTTCAGTATAGGGCCTTGTCATAAAAATGAAATATTAATATCACTTATATTTTTGCTGTTAAGCTTGGGCGTATTGCTCGGCATGACCAAGCCATCTCGCGATAAGTGGGTCGACCTTTTGTTGGTGGTTAAGCAGGAGTTTTTCAGCGGCTCGCTTCACCTGTGGCAGCATATGAGCATCACGCTGTAGATCGGCAATATGTAGCTGCATATCGCCGGTCTGCCTAGTGCCTAGCACCTCGCCTGGCCCCCTGATTTCGAGGTCTTTTTCGGCAATCTTAAAGCCATCAGTAGTTTCGCGCATAATTTTGAGGCGTGCACTGCCATTATTGGAAATAGGAGCGCTATACAGTAGAACACAGTGGCTGCTCTGTGAGCCTCGACCTACTCGGCCGCGCAACTGATGCAGTTGAGAGAGCCCCAAACGCTCTGCATTTTCGATAATCATCAGGCTAGCATTGGGCACATCGACGCCTACCTCTATCACTGTGGTCGCTACCAGCAAATTAATGTCACCCGACTTAAATGCGTTCATCACCTCAAGCTTTTCTCTCGGCTTAAGTCGGCCATGCACCAAACCAATACTCAATTCAGGCAACATTAGCTGTAGCTCGCTGGCGGTTACCTCTGCGGCCTGAGCTTCCAGTACATCTGATTCTTCAATGAGCGTACAGACCCAATAGGCTTGACGGCCAACAGTGCATGAGGCTCGCACCCGATCTATGACGTCGTTGCGTCGTAGGTTGTTTAACACGACAGTTTCCACCGGGGTTCGGCCTGGGGGCAGTTCGTCTATAACCGAGCAATCTAGATCAGCATAGGCACTCATGGCCAGAGTGCGAGGAATTGGGGTTGCCGTCATAATTAGCTGATGAGGAGCAGGCCCCATGGCAACAGGGTTATCCGGATTAAAGCCTTTATTGCGCAGCGCCAGACGTTGGTGCACGCCAAAACGATGCTGTTCGTCAATAATACTAAGCCCCAAATCATGAAAGCTTACAGCCTCCTGAAACAGAGCATGTGTGCCGATAACCATCTGCGCGGAGCCATCGACCATGGCTTCAAGCTGCATTTCTCTGGCCTTGCCTTTAACTTTGCCGGTTAGAAAGGCAACGCGGATGCCTAGGGGGCGAAGCCACTGGTCAAAATTAATACGGTGCTGCTCAGCTAAAATTTCAGTGGGCGCCATCAAAACGGCCTGTTTGCCATTGGCTATGGCCTGCACGGCGGCCATGGCTGCTACGACCGTCTTGCCCGAACCCACATCTCCTTGAACAAGGCGAAGCATGGGTATGGCGGTACTTATATCCTGATTAATTTCGTCTACTACTCTCAGCTGGGCTGCGGTGAGCGTAAAGGGCAGCTGTTGTAAAAATTTGTCTTGCGCCGTTTTATCTCGCATCAGCACGGGCGCTTGCTGCTGCTGTACTTTTTGGCGTAGACGAAGCAGGCTTAGGTTATGTGCTATTAACTCTTCAGCGGCCAGTCGTTGCTGCGCTGGGTGTTCGCCCTCGGATAACAGATGCAGCGCAGTCCCGGGTGGCGGGTTGTGGAGTAGGCGCAATGCGTTATCTAGAGAGTAGCTGAGTTCATGCCCTAACTCTGTTTTTACCTCATTAGGGAGCAGTTCCGCAATCTGATACTCCTGAAGCTGTTTTAGTGCCTGAGCGCAGAGATCGCGAATCCGAGTTTGAGTAATTCCCTCAGTGGCCGGATATATAGGTGTTAATGTCTCTTCTAGTTGCGCCGGATTAGCGCTGTCTAGATACTGATATTCGGGATGGTAGAGTTCGACACCAGATTTTCCTCGCCGCACTTCGCCGAAACAACGCAGGCGAGTACCTGGTTTTAGGCGCTCCTGTTGAGCTCGATTAAAATGAAAGAATCGCAAAGTAACCACGCCGGTTGAATCTTGGATTCTGCACACTAGACTGCGACGCCGACCAAAAACCACATCGCTCGCTCGAATCTCGCCCTCAATAACTACGTCAGACATAGGCTGAATGCCGCCAATGGGGGTGACCTGAGTGCGATCTATGTAGCGCAGCGGGAGGTGAAAAAGCAGATCTTGCACGCTGTAAAGGCCAAGTTTCTTTAGTTTGGATGCAAGCTGAGGCCCCACCCCATGCAGACTGGTAACGCTTATTTTATCAAGAGTTTGCGGCGCCATTAGGACTTATTGATTCCCGGTAGCTTGCGGTCATAGATCGCGTTGCGCAATGCATCTATCGCTTTGTGGCGGGGGAAACTTGCTCGCCAAGCCAATGCCGTTGTGCGCGACGGGCTACTGCCGGCGAAGGGACGAGTCACTAAACTATTGCCGCGGTGCTCTGCGCCTATGGCCGCAGATTGCGGCAATATGGTGATGCCCAGACCAGAGGCAACCATGTAGCAAAGGGTTTCCAGAGAACTGCCTTCGGTCATAGTGCGGATTGGCGCACTGCCAACAGGGTTTCGATTAATATTGGGGAGCGCCTCTATTACCTGGTCTCTAAAACAATGCCCCTCTCCCATCATCAGAACATTTTCGCCATCTAAATCACTGTGATCAATTTCCTGCTTGGCGGCGAGTGGGTGGTTGCCCGGCAATAGCAGTACAAAGGGTTCTTCGTACAGTGGTTGCACCACGACATCTGGTTCATTAAATGGCAGCGCGACAATAATCACATCTACCTCGCCACTGCGCAGGCGTTTGCGCAGCGTACTAGTGTAGCCCTCCTCAATGACCAGCGGCATCTGTGGTGCAGACTTTTGCAGCGGTGGAATAAAGTGCGGGAATAGATAGGGGCCAATGGTAAAAATAGCGCCCACATGCAGTGGGCTGTTGAGCTGATCTTTACCGGAGGTCGCAATATCTTTAATGGCCGCTGCTTCTTCCAGTACTCGCTGAGACTGGGCGATTATCTGCTCTCCTATAGGCGTGGGTCTAACGCTGCTTTTTGAGCGCTCAAAAAGATCAACTCCAAGCTCACTTTCTAGTTTTTTAACCGCTATACTCAGAGTTGGCTGGCTGACATTGCAGCGCTCTGCGGCATGGCCAAAGTGCGAGACCTGAGCCAGAGTTGTGATATAGCGGAGTTCTGTAAGTGTCATGTTATAGGCTCAATTGAAAAACAGTTTCTCTAATAATAGCTAATATTAATCAAGCATGAAAGATCAATTAAAAATACTATTTGCCGGCTGTGGTGACATTGGTCAACGCACGGCGCTGCGTCTGGCGCCAAACCATTGTTGCTACGGCATGAAACGACAGCCTCAGAATCTTCCTCAGGGCATTGTTCCTATTGCCGCAAATATTACGGATGCTGAGCAATTAACGACTATTCTCGATCAGGGTTTTGATGTGGTGGTGGTAACGCTGACACCAAGCGGCTTTACTGAACAGGCTTATAGAGAGTCCTATGTGCGGGGCGCCGCAGCCCTATCCAAGGCAATTGATGCCACTGCACATAGGCCAGGTCTAGTTATCTGGGTATCTAGTACCAGTGTCTATGGCAACAATAATGGTGACTGGGTTGACGAGACAACAGCTACAGAACCTGAGTCTTTCTCTGGCGTTCTGTTACTAGAGGCCGAGCAACTCATAAAGGCGCTGCCAGTGGCTCAGACCACTGTGCGTTTCTCTGGCATATATGGGCCCGGGCGCACCAGAATGCTGAGCCAGATAATGGCGGGTAAAGGTCGGCCGGCGCAGCCACCGCAATGGAGTAACCGGATTCACAGTGATGACTGCGCTGGTGTTCTCTGCCATCTTGTTGAGCGCTATGCTGCTAATAAGCCTATCGAAACGCTTTATTTGGCTACCGACTCACAGCCAGTCACTCAGCATGATTTGCGGCGTTGGATGGCGGACCAGATGCAGGTCAAGTTAGAAGATGAAATTGTCGAGCAGAAGGCGGCGAGGCGCTGCAGTAATCAGCGCCTTTTAGCTAGTGGATATCAGTTTATTTTCCCCAGCTATAAAGAAGGCTATCTGGCATTGATGGCAGAGGTTGGGGGGTTAGCGGGTAATCTAGATAACTAGAATACCGTCCATTTCAACTTCAGCCCCTTTGGGTAGTTCGCTGACACCTATAGCTGCTCGTGCCGGGTAGGGTTCTTGAAAATGTTGGCTCATAATCTCATTGACCTTAGGGAAATGGCTGAGATCGGTGAGGAAGATATTGAGCTTAACTATATTGCTAAGGTCACCACCGGAGGCCTCGCAGACGGCAGCGAGATTTTTAAACACCTGATGAATCTGTGCGCTGATATCACCCTCCACTACAGTCATCGTCTCTGGATCTAGTGGAATCTGGCCAGACAGGTACACAGTGTTATTGACCTTTACTGCCTGAACGTAGGTGCCTATGGCTGCCGGGGCGCTGTCTGTATGGATAATGGCTTTATTGGTCATCTATGTCTCCTAGCTTACTTATTTTTTACACGGTAAATACGGCGTACAGGTTTTAGGCTGCGCGCACGACGCAGAATATCTGCCAGATGAATGCGGTTCTTAACATTGAGCACCACATCAACCACACTGGTAAAGGCATCCTTTTCAGTGACGGTGATATTCTCAATAGTGGCGTCTTCCTCTGTCATTCTGGATGCCAGCGCGGCAATAAACCCGCGCTCTGGGGTGATTTCTACTTTGATCTCTACTGGGAACTCTCCCCTGACTACCGTTGACCAGGTCAGAGGCATGCATTTCTCTGGATTGGAACGAATCTCTTTGAGATTGCGACAGGACTCAAGATGAATAACCAACCCTTTGCCTGGAGTTACATGACCAAGAATTGGGTCGCCGGGAATTGGGTGACAGCAGCGCGCATATTGCAGCAGCAGCCCCTCCGAGGCATCTATGACTACCGGCAGGGTAGAGTTGCGCTTGCCGTCAGCAATTTTACGTTTGGCTGGCGGCACTAAAAGATTAGCCACTGCGAAGGGCACTCGGTTGCCAAGCCCGATTTGCTGGAGCACATATTCGAAGGTCGAAGCTCCAGTTTCTTTGAGCAGGCGCTTAATCTGCGATTTCTTGAGTTCTTTGTATCTGGTGCCAAGGTTGGAAAGTGCCTGATCTAACAGCCGCTTGCCCAGATCCACAGATTCATCGTGCTGCTGATTTTTCAAGAAGTGGCGAATAGCACTGCGCGCCTTTGCCGTTACTACAAAATTCAACCAGTTAGGGTTTGGCTGAGCGCCGGGTGTGCTAACAATTTCAATCTTCTGGCCACTTTGGAGGTGTTCGGAAAGAGGTGTTAATTCGCCGTCTACTCGACAGGCAATACAGGTGTTACCCAGGCCAGTGTGCACAGAGTAGGCAAAATCAATTGGCGTGGCACCCGAGGGTAGCTCAACTATGGTGCCCTTGGGGGTGAACACATAGATTTCGTCTGGAAACAGATCAGCTTTTACATGCTCCAAGAATTCTAGCGAGTCACCCGCCTGCTTTTGCATTTCCAGCAGGCCTTGTACCCAGCGTGTTGCGCGGTGCTGACTACCTTCAATATTTTTATTGCCAGCTTTGTACTCCCAGTGAGCGGCAATACCATAGTTGGCCATTCTCTCCATTTCTTTGGTGCGAATCTGCACCTCAATAACAACCCCATGCATACCAACCAACAGGGTATGCAGTGACTGATAGCCATTGGCCTTGGGGATGGCAATATAGTCTTTGAATTCGCCGGGTACTGGCTTAAAAATATTATGCACTATACCTAGGGTACGATAGCAATCATCCACGGTATTGACGACAAGTCGAAAGGCAAATACATCCATGATGTCGCGGAAAGATCTGTGCTTACCACGCATTTTTTTGTAGATACTCCACAGGTGCTTTTCTCTGCTTTTCACTATAGCGGGGAAGGATTCACTTTCCATCCGCAGTTCAATTGCCTGATGGATTTCTGCAACAATCTCTTTACGGTTTTTGCGCGCCGCTTTCATTGCCTCGCGCAGGCGTCGGTGACGCAGCGGATACATGGCGGCAAAGCCGAGATCCTCGAATTCAATACGAATATCATTAATCCCAAGGCGCTGGGCAATTGGTGCATAGATATCTAAGGTTTCCCTGGCAACGCGACGCCGTTTTTCGGGGGAGAGCCCGCCAAGGGTGCGCATGTTGTGCAGCCTGTCTGCGAGCTTGACTAGAACAACACGGATATCTCTGGACATTGCCAGAGTCATCTTCTGAAAACTTTCTGCCTGCTGCTCGGCTTTGGTTTCAAATTCTATTTCGGTGAGTTTGCTAACGCCATCTACTAGATCGGCAACAGTACGCCCAAAACGGCGGCTGATCTGCCCTTTGGTGACACCAGTATCCTCGATAACGTCATGTAAAAGAGCCGCGATAAGGCTCTCGTGATCCATATGCATGTCGGCCAAAATATTGGCCACTGCCAGCGGATGGGTGATGTAGGGGTCGCCACTTTGGCGCATCTGGCCCCTGTGACACTGCTCGGAGAATTTGTAAGCTCGCTCGACCCTGCGGACTTCTCCTGGGTCGAGGTAAGAAGAGAGCTTGTCGGTGAGCACTGTCAGCACTTTACGGCCGCCCCCTTCTCTTATCTGATTGGTGGAACTTTGACTGGGTTAATCTATATTCGGGCTAATAGCTATTGAACAGACTACTATGCAAAAGACTAAAAAGCAGGCGGAATAGCAGCCTCTTCAGTTGTTTCAGCTATTTCTTCAGCGTCGACAATTTCGTAGTCCTGAGCGACTTCCGTCAGGATGTCTGCGTTAATAAGGCCTTCTTCGATTTCACGAAGAGCAATAACCGTGGGTTTGTCGTTTTCTTCGTCAACCAGAGCAGGTCTGCCTTCAACCGCTAGTTGACGAGCGCGCTTAGAGCCAACCATAACCAATTCAAAACGGTTATCTACATGATCTAAACAGTCTTCTACAGTAATGCGAGCCATCTTTTTTCCGCCAATACTAAAATTTCGATAAATTTAATAACAGTAGCACAGCCAAAGGCTGCGCGGCCGGCCAGTTTACCTAAAGACGGTGGTTACGACAATAAATCTAGCAGTAATTTTTCTTGGCCCTGTACCGGTATTTTGCACCGTTGCGCTTTAATAATAGACTCTAGTTGTTGACGCGCCGTATCAAAATCATCATTGATTACTAGGTAGTCGGCTTCTACATAGTGGCTCATTTCTTCTTTGGCGGCGGCCACTCGCTGATCAATAACCTCGGCGTCGTCCTGACCGCGGCCATTTAAACGTTCGCGCAGAGCCTGTTTGCTTGGCGGCAGTATAAAAATACTCTGGCTATCGGGGAATTTTTGGCGAACCTGTGCAGCCCCCTGCCAATCTATTTCAAGAATAACATCCCCACCCTGTGCCAGAGTCTCGCGCACCCATTGTTCGGAGGTGCCATAAAAATTGCCAAACACCTGAGCGTGCTCAAGAAACGCATTGTCGCCAATCATCGCCAAAAAATGCTGCTGGGAAACAAAATGGTAGTTGATGCCATCGGTCTCGCCGGGGCGGCAGGCTCTGGTGGTATGAGAGATAGACGCCTGAATATTGTCCATTCGCGCGAGAATTTCCGCTACCAGACTGGTTTTGCCAGCCCCAGAGGGGGCAGAGATAATAAATAGGGTGCCTTGCGCCATAACTTTGCGAGATCCATTGCCTAAAAAACTAGTGAATGTGATTATTCCAGATTCTTGGGCCAGTGTAATAAAAATTTTAGTTACAGGCCTTGAGGATTAAAAATACTCTCCAAACAGCCGGCGAGACGAATGCCTGCAACCAATAATTGACGCTCTATTATTGGCTTATTGCGCTCGACATAGGCAGTGTTTAGCACTATGTGCTGTCCTCGTATCTGTGTGCCAAAATCATAAACCTGGCTTCGCAGGGCTTTTGATTGGTTGGCCCAGTCTAGAAACTCGGTTTGTTGCCACAGAGTGATTTGCTGATCAGAGGCCTGGTCTAGGCGGCGGGCGTACTGTTTAGGTGTCTCATTTGAGGCGCTGATGAGTAGTCTATCCCAGACCTGGTGCAAATTGACCGTCTTGCGTTGATCTAGCCATTTTACTCGCACTTTATTGCCTCCCCGGTCATCCTGACGGCCAACATGCAGGGGCTGATGGATATCGGCTATCAGATGGCTGAGGAACGCCAGGGCCTCGATCTGTTCTCTGCGACCCAATTGAGGATCTTTCAGCTGATTGGAAAAGTGTTGCAGTGCCCAGAGTATGTCGCCATGTCCATTCTCATCATGCTCGACCGCACTGAGCTGTTGGTCGTCATCGACATTGATATAGTGCCAGTACTTTGAGTTTTGCCACTCTGGTAGGCGACGAATAGTATCGGGCCAGAGAGATAGCTTGGCGAGCTCAGCCCCTTCAATGAGTTGGTGTATGCTCTCGGCGGTTTTCTCGCTGATATGGTTTTCTGCGATCGCAATAATGATGCGATGGCCATCAGCGCCAAAGGACAACGCCGAACCGCTACTAAGCAATAGCCAAACAGCGATTAAAACCGGCCCCAACCCCTGTCTGCAGAAGCGGCTCTTTAGCGATTTAAACAAATTAATCACGCCTTTGGCTGTAAAAATTATTCAATATTCTGGATCTGCTCGCGCATCTGTTCTATCAATACCTTGAGTTCTACAGAGGCCTGTGTGGTCACGCCAGCAATAGATTTTGAGCCCAGAGTATTGGCCTCTCTGTTTAATTCCTGCATTAAAAAATCTAGTCGGCGGCCAATGGCATCAGAGCTTTTGAGGGTCAAACGAATCTCGCTGATATGAGCTTCGAGGCGATCGAGCTCTTCATCGACATCGGCTCGATTGGCAATGATGATCATCTCCTGTTCGAGACGCTCTTCGTCTAGCTGAGATTTTAGCTCACTGAGTTTTTCACTAAGTCGTGCACGCTGTTGACTGAGAATGTCGGGCAGGTGGTTACGAACCGTATCGATCTGTTTTTCTATACCGACAAGCCGTTGTTCAATCATTTCAGCTAGTTTATCGCCCTCCCGTTGACGCCCCTCTAAGAGCTTATCCGCAGTTGTGCTATAAGCCTGAATCGCTGCTGCATGCAGTATCTCTGGCTCTAGGTGCTGATCTTTGAGTATGCCGGGCCAGCGCATAATCTCTAGAGGCGAAATTGGCGCTGGATTGCGTATTTCTCCGGCTACTTTTTCGGCGATATCTATATAGCGCTTTGCTAACTCAAGATCGGCATTAACCGAGGCATCGTTACTATTAAAGCTGACCTGTATGCCACAGTCGACTTTGCCGCGTTTGAGCTTCTTGCGGGCGATTTCACGCAGCGGCATTTCAATATCTCGAAGAGTCTCAGGAAGCCGGAAGCCCGTTTCCAGAAAGCGATGGTTGACCGAGCGCAGTTCACAGGTTAGTGAACCCCAGCTAAATTCAATAGTGTTTCTGGCAAATGCCGTCATGCTGCGAGGCATATTTTCTCCAAACTAAAAATTAATGGTGTGCCATGGTAACAAAGGCGGTCAATGGGTAGGTAGATTTGCTACAATTCCGCAAAATTTTTATCGCCCATTATCCAGGATACCCATTATGAATAGACCTAGCGGCAGACGCCCAGAACAACTCCGACAAGTAAAGATCACAAGAGACTATACCTGTCACGCCGAGGGCTCTGTGCTAGTCGAGTTTGGCAATACCAAAGTTATCTGCACTGCGAGTGTCGAAAACGGTGTGCCGAGATTCTTGCGCGGCAGTGGCCAGGGTTGGGTAACCGCCGAGTATGGTATGTTGCCGCGGTCAACCAATAGCCGGATGGGTCGCGAGGCTGCGCGCGGTAAACAGAGCGGTCGAACCCAAGAAATTCAACGTCTGATCGGTCGGTCTCTGCGAGCTGCGGTGGACCTCAAGCAGCTTGGTGAACACACCATCAATATTGACTGTGATGTCATTCAGGCAGATGGCGGTACCAGAACCGCTTCCATCACTGGTGCTTGCGTTGCTCTGGTGGATGCAATCCGCCACCTTCAGCGCAAGAAGGCTATCGCTGGAGATCCTTTGGTCACAATGATTGCTTCAGTTTCTGTAGGTGTCTACAAAGGTGTTCCAGTATTGGATTTGGATTATGCAGAGGATTCTAATGCCGAAACCGATATGAATGTGGTGATGAATAGCGACAATGGTTTTATCGAGGTGCAGGGCACTGCTGAAGCTGCGCCCTTTAGCGCGGAAGAATTAACTCAGATGTTGGATCTGGCCAAACGTGGCGTCGCTGATTTGGTGCGAGTTCAGCAAATGGCATTGGCTCAATAATAGAAGACTACTATGACTAATTACAAAACTCAGTTTATCGATAATGCCCTTGATAGTGGCGCTTTAAAGTTTGGCCAGTTCAGGCTTAAATCTGGACGCGTATCACCGCACTTTTTTAATGCGGGCGAATTTTATCGCGGCAAAGCTCTTGCTGCGTTGGGACGGTGCTATGCGGCGGCGATTGTTGAGTCTGGAATCCAGTTCGATGTGTTGTTCGGGCCAGCATATAAAGGTATTACTTTGGCTTCGGCGACTTCTGTTGCACTTGCCGAGCATCATGATTTGGATGTGCCATACTGTTTTAACAGAAAAGAGGCGAAGTCCCATGGCGAGGGCGGCACTATAGTGGGGGCGCCGCTCGAAGGCAAAGTCCTGATAATTGACGACGTGATTACTGCAGGTACAGCGATCAGAGAAGTCATGGCTATGGTTGACCAAGCTGGCGCACAGGCCGCTGGTGTTGTGATAGGCGTGGATCGCAAGGAGCGCGGCAATACTGAACTATCGGCGATTCAAGAAGTAGAAAAGCAGTTCTCTGTTCCAGTGGTTAGCATTATCGATATTGATGATATTTTAGATTACCTGAATGCTAAGCCAAATATGCAATTGCTGGTTGAGCAGATTAAAGAGTACAGGCAAGAGTACGGCGTATGAATAAAATGGTAGGTCTTCTTATGCTGCTGTTAATCCAAGGGGTTGCAGCCAAGGAGCTCTACCGTTTTCAGGATAGCACTGGCACCCATGTCACTGCTGATACCATTTCGCCACTGGATGCTGCCGAAGGCTACGAAATTGTGAACGAATGGGGTCAGGTTCTGCGAGTGGTTGTTGCTCAACCAGTTGAGCTTTCCGATCTCGAGCAGCGCAAGCAGGACAGCTATCTGCTCTCTAGCTTCAGCAAGGTCTCTGATATTATTCAGTTAAAAGATCGCAAAATGGCGCTGTTAACCAGAGAAATCACTAACCTAAAAAGCAACCTGCAAAGCCTTCAGTCTCTTGAGCTGGAGTACCTTAGAAGCGCAGCTTACAACGAGATGGCTGCCGAGCAGGTTCCAGAGTCGCTGCGCCAAAAGCTTAGCCGGGTTGAGCAGGATACAACAGAGTTGCAAAACATGCTGCGCGAGCGTCAAGCGGACGTTGCCAATCTAGTTCTGCGCTATGGGCATTACGAAGATCGGCTGCGTCAGCTCAAAAAGGCTGAGCAATCTGATTAACCCTATTGAGTGGGCCCTAGGCTATCTAGTTGAACATCCTAGCCGTCATCAGCGACCAGTGCTCAGACCAGTATTCTGTGGGCAGTTGCTTAAAGCCACTGCGGACAAACTGGCTAATTTTACCCTCAGCCGTGACCAGCATTAGGTTGGCAGTCACGGTGACAGAGGCATTCACTTTTAGTCCGTCACGAATCTCGGCTTCCCGTAAGCACTGCTTGAGTTGCGACTCCAGGCGGTCAAAAAACTGAGCTACCCGTTCATGGAGACGGCTAGTCTCGCCGGTTAGGGCGTCGCCATTAAGGATTCTGCTGATACCCGGATTCTTCTCACTAAAGGCCAGCACCAGACTTAAAATCCTGTAACACTGATTTAGAGCGTCGGGCTCGTCATTAACAATGGTGCGCACACGTGCAAAGATAGTTTCTTCGATAAAGTCTATGAGCCCTTCATACATACGAGTCTTGCTGGGGAAGTGGCGGTAGAGTGCCGCTTCTGACACACCAAGTTCTGCTGCCAGTGCCGCGGTGGTGATGCGACCACCTTTAGAAACCTCCAGCATGCGCGCCAGTGCTTGCAAAATCTCTTGGGCTCGGGAGCCTTTTTTACCGGCCATCAGGATACTCCTGCCAATTCTTGATTAGTGATGAGTGTGCCAACACCCTCATCTGTAAATATTTCTAACATTACCGCATGCTCTACCCGGCCATCGACAATATGTGCGTAGGGCACTCCAGACTTCACCGCATCCAGCGCACAGCGGATTTTCGGCAGCATGCCGCCGTAAATTGTGCCATCTGAAATTAGATCGTCTACATCTGCTACGCTCAGACCGGTGAGAATCTGACCCTGCTTGTCCTGTAAGCCGGCGACATTGGTCAGTAGCATCAGCTTTTCGGCTCCGAGTACCTCGGCAATTTTTCCGGCAACTAGGTCGGCATTAATATTGTAAGAAGACCCGTCTGCACCCACTCCGATGGGGGCGATAACAGGGATAAATCCGCTGTCTACCAGCATATCTATAACCGCTTTGTTGACAGACTCGACCTCACCGACATGACCAATATCAATAATTTCTGGCGCAGACATCTCTGGAGTTTTGTGGGACACTCGCAATTTCTTAGCGCGAATCAGCTGACCATCTTTTCCGGTGACGCCAAAGGCTTTGCCGCCAGCGTTGCTGATTAAATTGACAATCTCTTTGTTAATCGTGCCGCCCAATACCATTTCCACCACGTCCATGGTTTGGCTATCTGTGACGCGCATGCCATCGACAAACTTGGATTCGATAGAGAGTTGCTCGAGCAGACTGCCAATCTGTGGCCCGCCACCGTGCACCACCACTGGGTTTATGCCCACGGCTTTCATCAAGACTATATCTCGCGCAAAACTGGCTTTTAGGCGATCATCAACCATGGCATTGCCACCGTATTTCACTACTACAGTTTTGCCAGCGAAACGCTGGATATAGGGGAGTGCGCTCGAGATAACCTCGGCGGTGTTCTGTGCTTCTGTGCGACTTAGTGACATAACTATATAAAGTCTTCTATGTTATTTATAAAAGGTGATAGCTCGTTACGAAACAGCTGTTTAATCTGCTCTAAACTACCATCATCGTCTGCTTCAAAACGAAGGGTTAAGCTGGCCGAAGTGTTCGATGCTCGGACCAGACCCCAACCGTTCGGGTATTCTACCCTTAAGCCGTCAAGAGTAATAATCTGAGCGCCCTTAAATTGACAGCCAGCGGCCAGAGTTTTCATTAGCGAGAATTTTTCTGATTCATCAACAGGTATCAAAATCTCTGGGCTGTAGCTGCTTGTCTCAAACTCTGCTACCAGTGTATCCAGTGTTTTATCTGGGCTCTCTGCACATAGAATCTCCATAAGGCGAACCGCAGCATAGAGCCCGTCATCAAAACCTTTCCAGCGGTCATTAAAGAAAATATGACCGCTAAATTCCCCACCAACAGGTGCATTGTTATCCTGAACTGCCCGACGCACATGTGAGTGGCCAGTTTTGCACATCACTGGACGGCCAGAATATTTGCGCACGATTTCTGTTAGACGCTTACTGCTCTTTACGTCAAATACGATATCCGCACCTGGATGTCTCAACAATATATCGCGAGCAAAAATCATCATCAGCCGGTCTGGCCAGATAATTTCACCACGACCCGAAATGACCACCAGCCTGTCGCCATCGCCATCGAAAGCAAGTCCTAGGTCAGCACCAACAGTTTTAACCTCAGCTATTAGGTCTTGCAGATTGTCTTCATCAGCAGGGTTTGGCTGATGGTTGGGAAACGCGCCATCGACATCACAGTACAACGGAAATGTTGTGCAACCGAGGCTATCCAGCAGCTTGAGTGCCACGGGCCCGGCAACTGCATTGCCTGCATCAACAACAATTTTGAAGCTGCGATCTATAGCGCTTTGTTCCAATATATAGCGCACATAGTCTGGAATAATATCGACGAGCTCGGTCTGTCCCTGGCTGTTGAGGTCAGTGTCACTTTCCATAAGCAGGGGTTTGAGCTCTTGCAGGGTGGAGCCAGAGATAACCTGTCCCTTGATAATAATTTTAAAGCCGTTGTAATGGCCCGGATTATGGCTGGCAGTGACCATGACCGCGCAGCTGGCCTGACCCTGGTGATGCACTGCAAAGTTAACTACTGGCGTTGTGACCTGACCTAAATTAATTAGGTTGCAGCCGGTGGAGACAAGCCCCGAGGCCAGCGCACTGCAAAGTTCTGGAGAACTTAGTCTGCCGTCTCGGCCCATATAGATGCTTGACAGACCATTGCTTAAAACAATGCGACCAAGAGCTCTGCCAAGCCTAAGGGCAAACTCCGGGGTAATTTCCTGCCCTGCAATACCGCGAATATCATAATCGCGAAAAACCACATCTGGCACAGCGTAGTCGCTGTGGCGACAATCCTCGGCCTGCGGTTTTAGCGTTTTCTGATTGATTTCTGTGATGGGTGAAGAATCCTGATGAACGGCCATTGTGCTAGTAGAGGCTATGTCCGACGCAATATCAAGTTTAGTAGTCATTAAAGCATCGTCAATCTCATCATCAATAAAAATTCTTCGCACTGTAGCCCCGCGCCTGACTCGCAGCACAATGATCAGATATAGCGCAGTTGCCACGGCTGCCACCACTGCGGAGAAGGACATCCAAAAGGGGGGCAGGCCTTGGTTGATAGTTTGGAAAAGAGACTGAGATGGACTAAACCTTATCTTCCAGAAAGGGTTGCCGGTGTCGAATACCTCGGCGTCCGAGTTAGCAGCTGATAGGCTGTCTGGACTCAATTCGGCACCCAGTTGCAATACTGTGACTGGGTCGCGGTTCGGTACTATCTGTTGAAGCTCAACTAGCCCCTCGCTGTTGCCAAGGCTGCTGAGACTGTTGCTCAGACCCTGCATAGGCAGGCTAATTAAAATGGCCCCTAAAATGATCTGCTGGTCGTTCAGGCGTCCGAAAACAGCTCGGCTGCTCAGTATTTGCCAGTGGTCACCAGTCTTAACTGCTCGTGGGGAGACTGTCTTGCCATTCAGGGTCTGCTGCGCCATATACCGGCCGGCGTAGCCAACACTGTTTCGGTGCCGCTGTAGGTCTGGGCCAAGAAAGTAAATGCCTGTAGCGCCTGCTAATAGGCTAGCAGCATGGTTCTCTAGCTGATCTAGTTGTAACTGATCGAGGGTTTCAAACGCCAAAGCTACAGGCGGTTGACTGGCGATGATAGCCAGCTGCTGCTGATAGTCATTAATATAATTATCTACTCGGCTGCTGGCGATTCTTATATTCTCGCCGTAGCTTAGGTTAGCGGCCTGAACTCGAGCATCAATCACAAGACGCTGCCAGAGAAATAAACAGGCGATAACAATTGAGGCTAGAGCGAGGACGACTCCCCCAATAACAACTGGGTCTCTGCGCAGGGCAGAAAAAGTATGTTTTACGTTCACTGTAATTTACAACCCAGCGTTAAGGGTCGGTCTCAAAGGCTATGGCGACTGACCAAATGCTCAATAATATCCCTTGCCAGCTGCGTCTTGTTCCTTTTGCTGAATACCTTTGATGAGTCAGCATCTATCCAGCTGACCTCATTGTGATCCGAGTTAAACCCCACGTCGCTACGAGAAACATCGTTAGCAACAATCGCACTGAGCTTCTTGCGTGCCAGTTTATCTCTGGCATAGGCTTCAATATCTTGAGTTTCGGCGGCAAAGCCCAAAACAAATAATCTGTCGTTGGCTGCAGCCACTGTACTAACGATATCTGGGTTTTTTTCCAGCAGCAGGGTCATTTCATCGCCCTGTTTTTTGATCTTTTGGTCGGCCACCACGGCTGCTCGATAGTCGGCGACTGCGGCGGCGGCAATAAAGATATCGGCGTTCGCAGCGGCTTGCAGTGAGGCTTCAAGCATCTCTTGTGCGGAAGTGACTTTCACCAGCGAGCATCGCTCTGGCGCGTCTAGATTTACTGGCCCAGAAATTAAGGTTACAGCGGCGCCTGCCGCAAGTGCCGCCTCAGCCAAGGCATAGCCCATCTTGCCTGAGCTGTGGTTGCTGATATAGCGCACTGGGTCCAGTGCTTCACGCGTGGGCCCTGCGGTAATCACAACTTTTTTACCTGCTAACAGGCTGTTGTTAAATAGTCCGCTGACCTGATCGATAATCGCTTGCGGCTGTTCCATTCTGCCCGGACCAATATCACCGCAGGCCAATATACCTGAATCTGGGCCGATAATGGTTACGCCGCGCTGTTTTAATGTCTGAATGTTGTCGATGCTGGCAGGGTGCGCCCACATTGCTTGGTTCATTGCGGGTGCGACAGCCACCACAGCGGAAGTCGCTAGGTAGACAGTGCTTAAAAGATTATCTGCTCTGCCATGCACCATGTTAGCGATAAAGTCGGCACTGGCAGGCGCGATTAACAATAGATCTGCCCAGCGAGCCAGTTCGATATGACCCATGCCTGCTTCGGCCTCTGTATCCAGTAGGCTACTGTGCACCTGATGCCCAGACAGGGCCTGCATGGTTAAGGGCCTAATAAACTCCCCTGCCGCTGGTGTCATCACTACACGCACCTCAGCGCCCTGATCTTGAAGGCGCCGAATTATTTCCGCGCTCTTGTAGGCTGCAATGCCACCAGTGACGCCGAGAATTATTCGTTTGTTTGACAGGCTGCTCATTTATCGTCCGGACAGGCCATAAGAAGGGGCGTAAGATAACATTTTGTCAGCCAATTCTGTAGTTATTAATAAGGACTCACTATGCCTATAACTCAATGGCCTCTGGGAGAGCGACCTAGAGAAAAGCTTCTTGCCAAGGGGCCAGCTGCCCTCTCTGATGCGGAGTTATTAGCCATTTTTTTACGCACTGGGCTGCCTGGTCACACTGCGATAGATCTGGCTCGAGATCTGCTTGAGCACTTTGGTGGGCTGCGCTCAATGTTGAGTGCCGATCAGTCCACGTTCTGCCGCGCTAAGGGGTTAGGGCCAGCAAAGTTCTGTCAGGTGCAAGCTACACTGGAATTGACCAGTCGATATTTGCAGGAGCAGTTGCGCGGCAACCCCATTTTTACTAGCCCCCGTCATGTCAGGGATTATCTTGCGGTGCAGATGAGTGCTTATCATCGAGAAGTTTTTGTCGCGTTACTGCTGGATACCAGACATCGGTTGATCGAATTCGCAGAGTTATTTCAGGGTACGATTGACGCGGCCCATGTGCACCCGCGAGAGTTGGTGCGTCTCGCTTTAGAAAAAAATGCCGCAGCGGTGATTGTTGCCCATAACCATCCTTCTGGTAATGCAGAGCCCAGCAAGTCGGATATCAGTATTACTCGCAAGCTAAGGGACGGTCTTAGATTAATGGATATTCGTCTGCTTGATCATTTTATTATTGGCCGTGGTGAAGTGACCTCTCTGGCAGATAAAGGTCTGATATAGAGTTAAACTCAACTGTTTTCCGGTGATTCAGTGGTTTTCGTTTGATTCAAGTTAGGCTTTCTGGTATAAATCGCGCCTTCCTGCGGGACGGTCCCGTCAATGGATAAATAAATCTTAGAATTCTTTTGTTTTTCGGGTTGATTCTCGAGGCAAAAATTGGAAACAGAGGCAGCAACAATGTCCAGAGTATGTCAGGTCACAGGCAAGCGCCCAATGGCTGGAAACAATGTATCTCACGCGAAGAACAGAACACGTCGTCGCTTTGAGCCTAATCTTCACACTCACCGCTTCTGGGTTGAGTCTGAAAAGCGTTTTGTAAAGCTGCGTGTATCTACTAAGGGTATGCGCATTATTGACAAAAATGGTATTGAAAATGTCTTGTCTGGCCTGCGTGCCAATGGCGAGAAGGTCTAAGGAGGCTACTCATGGCTAAGTCAGCTCGAGAAAAAATTCGTTTAGTGTCTAGTGCAGGTACCGGTCACTTCTACACAACAGACAAGAACAAGCGCAATATGCCCGAGAAGATGGAGATCAAGAAGTACGATCCCACTATTCGTCAGCATGTGATCTACAAAGAAGCCAAAATTAAGTAATTTGGCTGCCGCTAGTCGAAAAATCCTGCCTTTTGGCGGGATTTTTTTTGCCTCCAATTCCAGCTTCGCTCAAATATATCAGGACAGGAGCAAGGTCTTACTTTAGACAGGGCACTAGGCTGAGCTGTTTCCACTGAGGCAGTAAGAAGCTGTCCGGCAGATATAAAAAAAGCCCCGATAATCTCTCATCGGGGCTTTTTAATAATTTTCGTACTGCTATCTAGCGGCAGCGACAGAAATTATTCGGCAACTACGTTCTCAGCTTGAGCGCCTTTTTGACCTTGAGTAACTTCCATAGTTACTGACTGGCCTTCTTTCAAGGATTTGAAGCCTTCAGCCTGGATTGCGCTGTGGTGAACAAATACGTCACCGCCGCCTTCCTGCTCAATAAAACCAAAACCTTTGCTGTCGTTGAACCACTTTACAGTGCCAGAAACTCTCTCCGACATAACTAACCTCACTTAAAATTTGAATACCGTTTAAGGCGTTTAAAATATCCAGCCTCATAACGGGGCTAGCGTATACCAACAAGTGACCAGAATATCTGTACAGCTGTTGGCACTACTGACTCGGGACTCTGAAAAATTTCAGAACTGACCGGTCAGAATCAAGCAGTGTATTTGTTTTTTGGGGTTTTGGCTAATTTTGTGTGTTTTTAAATGAAAAAAAATGCCCTTTTGGCGGTTTTTTATCTGTTTTGTCGCAATTTGACCTCAGATTAAGGCCCTCTCTGGCAGAGAGCTTGGTAACATAGCCGCTCTTTGCAGCGATCCATAATCTAGAAAGTACTGAAAGCAATCAGTGCTATTCTTTATTCAGATGGGCTGTATTACTTTTTTACGCATTATATCCAAGCAGATTATTCTCAGGAGACTGCTATGAGTGAACATGTTGCCGAGCCGCAAGCTGAAGTCAAAAGCGACGAGCTTCAGCACAGGAATCTGGCACTTTTGGTCTATGTGCTACAAGGACTTGGTTTCTTTGCCGGCGGTATCACCTGTGTTGCGGCTCTGATAGTCAACTATCTCAAAATGAATGAGGTTCGGGACACCTGGTTGGAGAGCCACTTTCGGTGGCAGTTAAATACCTTCTGGTACGGACTGCTGTGGACTTTTGTTGCGGCTATGTTCTGGATTGTGCTGCTCGGTTGGCTTGCTGGCGGAGTGGTAACGCTTTGGTTGATCTATCGGATCGTCAAGGGCGCACTCTACCTCAATGACAACAAGCCAATTATTTTTTAATCTGCAATAGATTTAATGAGCTAGGCTGGAGCTGCTCAATTAGGGAGTGGGAGTATTGAACTACCGTCATATAATCAATGGCGTCGACGCTGAGTTGCCTCTGGGTAAAGTCGTCTGCGTTGGGCGTAACTATGCTGCTCATGCTGCGGAGCTGAATAATCCTGTGCCCACTGAGCCGGTGCTCTTTATTAAGCCTAGCTCTGCTTTGGTCAGTCTCGATGAGCCTATCGCGATTCCTAGTCAGTTAGGTGACTGTCATTTTGAAGCTGAGATGAGTATTTTGGTTGGTAGTCCGCTCAGAGCGGGCTGTTCAGCAGAACAGGCTCGCGCAGCGATTGCCGGCGTTGGGTTGGCGTTGGATTTGACACTGCGAGATCTTCAACAACAGCTTAAAGAAAAGAGTCTACCCTGGGAAAAAGCCAAGGCCTTTGACGGTGCATGCCCGATGTCAGAGTGCGTTTCATTAGATCGAGTTGCCGACCTGCAAAACCAAACTATTCAACTCCGCCAAAACCAACAACTGAGGCAGAACGGTAATACTGCGGATATGCTCACGCCAGTGCTGCCTCTATTAGGTTACATCAGCCAATTTTTTACTCTGTTACCTGGTGATCTGGTGCTGACTGGGACACCTGCCGGGGTCGGACCTTTGGCCGTAGGCGATGAACTAGAGCTATCACTGTCAAATCTATTGCACTGTCAGACCCAGGTCACTGCGAGAGTGTAGGGAGCTATCATGAGCCTTCAGCCGGGAATTTATAAGCATTATAAAGGCAACCTCTATAAGGTTATGGGAGTGGCGCGCCACAGTGAAACCGAGGAGCCGCTGGTGGTCTACACAGCCCTCTATGGAGACTTTGGTCTCTGGGTAAGGCCTCTAGAGATGTTTGTAGAAACGGTGCAAATCGCTGATCGACAGATTCAGCGATTCGAATTTGTCGAATCTAGCGACGAGGCAAATCTCTGATGCTTTTTATTACCAACAGCATGGCAATTGCTGATCATGAGATAGAGTTAACTGCTGTGCGTGCTCAGGGCCCGGGTGGCCAGAATGTCAACAAGGTTTCCACTGCGATTCACCTGCGCTTTGATATCCGATCGTCCTCGCTGCCAGAGATCTATCAGCAGCGCCTGTTAAAACTCAGTGACCACCGTATTTCGAAAGAGGGTGTGATTATTATTAAGGCGCAGCGCTCGCGGAGTCAGGACAAGAACCGCAGCGAGGCGCTGCAAAGATTACAGGCGCTGTTGCAATCGGTGACCCGTGATCCCAAGGTGCGCACCCCTACCAAACCCACCCGAGGGTCACAGCTAAGGCGAATGGATAAAAAAACACAGCAGGGCTTGAAAAAAGTCATGCGCTCTAAACCTAGCATTGACTAGCAGGATCCTAAAGTAGCCCATGACAGAGACCAGCAAGCACCCCTTCGATATTTTGACTCCCGACCTACTTATTGACGCGGTTGAGGCTCAGGGGTTTATCTCTGATGGCAGATTTATTGTTTTAAATAGCTACGAAAATCGCGTGTATCAAATAGGCATCGAAGACCAGACGCCAATGATCGCCAAATTTTACCGACCGGGGCGCTGGACTGACCAGCAGATTCAAGAGGAGCACGATTTTTGCTTTGATCTTCAAGAGCAGGAATTGCCCGTTGTCTGCCCCTGGCGCAATGCTGAGGGAAAGTCGTTTTTCCACTACGCTGGTTTCTGTGTTGCCCTGTATCCACGCAAAGGCGGCCATGCCCCTGAGCTAGACAATCTTGATAATTTATTTATCCTCGGGCGCCTGCTTGGACGTTTTCACGCCATCGGAGCTACAAGGCCTTTTAAGGCTAGGCCAACGTTGAATGTCGAATCATTTGGCCGGCGATCGTTTCAGCTGATCAGCGAGCAGTTTATCCCAGCCGAGCTGGGTGCTGCATACAACTCCCTGGCTGAAGATCTCTTGAAAAAGATTGACCAGATCCTGACCGACTACGGGCCTATTAACAATATTAGAGTTCATGGCGATTGCCATTCAGGCAATATTTTATGGCGCGATGAAAACCCACATTTTGTAGATTTCGACGATGCGAGAATGGCGCCCGCAGTGCAGGATTTATGGATGTTGCTGTCTGGTGACCGCCATGATCAAACATTGCAGATGGCTGAATTAATCGAAGGATACAATGAGTTCCATCTGTTTGATTACCGCGAATTACAGCTGATCGAGGTGCTGCGCACATTGAGGATTATGCATCACAGTGCTTGGATTGCTCGTCGTTGGGGTGACCCTGCTTTTCCGCGAGCCTTTTCTTGGTTTGATTCCCCCAGATACTGGAGCGAGCATATTTTGATGTTGAGAGAGCAGTTGGCGGCACTCAATGAGCCGCCACTGCAAGTCAGACCTACCAGCTATAACTAACTCCAACAGTAAACTGGCTATCACTGGGGTCTTTGCCGGCGACAGGTTGGTTGTCATAGATCCATTCAAATTTAAGTTCGGTGAAAATATTGTTGACCAATGGGGCTTTGAGGCCGACGTCAGCGCTGATTTCAGAATCACTCATATCTGATAACGAGACCCTTAGATAATGAGTATGAAACAGTTCCAACTGGTCGGTCAGCATCTGTCGATAATTGGCACCCCAGCTCCAGGTCAATCGGTTATCAGAGGTCTGATCCTGAAAGTCTTCGTTGACCCACACTAGACCTGTTTCAGCAGATAGAGCGCCAGTCTCAGTATCCCAGAACTGGCGACCTAGGGCGCTACCTATAGAGTAATATTGGTCAATGGCACGATTATCGTTGGCGCCAAAGGCAGCGCCTGTTTTTAAAAACCACTGTTCTTGGAAAAACCAGTCAAGGCTGTAATTTATACTGTACTCTTCATTGGCCGCAGAATTGTTCAGGCTGTGGCTTTCGAAGTTTATTCCTGAGCCATGACGAAAGTCACCTTCCCGCCATTCCACACTGGATTCGAAATCCCAGTCCTCACGCTCTTCATTGCCGCTGGCATAGGCGCCGGTCAATGATAGGTCGCCACTGTAGGTGTCTGCGAACCTTGCCGTTTCAACAACTGTTTGGTCGGGTTCTTCGATAGGGCTACCGTTGATGCTGGCGATCTTATCCAGAGGAATTGGCAGCGCTCCGAAATTATCTGACTGCCAGATTAGCTGGTGTTCAGAGCGTTCGACCAGGCTGCCCTGAAGGATGTCGCCATTGCGTAATATCAGCTCGTCTGCACAGAGATTGGATGTTGCGATGATTAGAATAAAAAGCGATCTGCCAAGTCTGTACTGCATGGATACCTCGTATGGTTAGAAGGGTCTGGATCTACTCTAGGGCGGGTATTTTACAGATTTCAGCTGTACGGTCATTGGTTAGTTAAAATAACTTTATCTTTGAGCAGTTTCATCAGTAGAATGACCGTCGCAAATGATCAGGCTAAGGAGAACATAATGAGCGATTTACCTACAGAGTTAAAATATGCCAACAGCCATGAGTGGGCTAGGGTAGAGAGTGATGGCACTGTAGTGATTGGTATCACTGACCATGCTCAGGAAGCCTTGGGTGATGTGGTCTATATTGAGTTGCCGGAAGTTGGTGCCGAAGTTGATGCCGGCTCTGAGGTTGCCGTTGTTGAATCTGTAAAAGCGGCTTCGGATATTTATTCACCGGTAAGTGGAGAGGTTGTTGAAATTAACCCAGTTCTGGAAGATGAACCTGAAACAGTCAATCACAGCCCCTATGCAGACGGCTGGATGTTCCGGGTCAAGATCACAGATCAGGGTGAGCTGGATGAGATGCTTGATGCTGATGGTTATCAGGCTGCTATCGAAGAGTCCTAAATTAAGCGCAGATATCCCAGAGCCTCGGCAGTTGTCGGGGCTTTTTTATGCGCGTACTGATACTTAAAGCTAGTCCCGGAGAGAGATAACGCTCCAGCCTCTTTTGGCTGCTTCGTCCTGAAGTGCTGGGTCAGGGTCCACGGCGATCGGATCACTGACTTGTAAAAGCAGCGGCAGGTCGTTGATCGAGTCAGTGTAGAAATAGCTGCGCGCTGGTTGCCCACCGTTTTCCGCCAGCCATTGGTTATAGCGTACAACCTTGCCGTCTTTATAGGTGGGTGTTCCGACAACCTCTCCGGTATATCGACCCTCTATCATCTCTGGGTCCGTTGCTAGGATGTCCTGAATACCCAAGGACTGACAGATTGGCTCAACAATAAAGCGGTTGGTCGACGTAATAATTAGCAGTTGGTCGCCGGCCTGCCTGTGCTTTTCAACAAGTTGAGTGGCCTTTTCAAGACGCATGGGAGCGATAACGGTGTGCATAAATTCTTGATGTAACTCCGCCAGTTCGGCGCTGGCAATAGCAGCTAAGGGAGCCAGAGAAAATTTTAAATAGGCATGAATGTCGAGACAGCCAGCCTCATAGTCCGCATAGAAGCGGTCATTCATGGCGCGATAATGCGTACTGTCTACGCGGTTTTTGCTGACTAGAAACTCGCCCCAGCCATGGTCGCTATCGCCTGCTATCAAAGTGTTATCCAGATCAAAAATAGCTAGCGCCATGAAGAATTTCTCGGTTGGTTAAAAACAGTGATTGTGGCTGATCAAGGATAGCGATGATGAAACAGAGCCTCAAGAGAAAATTGCTGGTCTCGCAAGACTGTGGAACAATGGGTCAACTTTACTAGCGCTTAAAAAGGATATACCACGTGGTCGATAAGGACGGGTTCCGCTCCAATGTTGCTATTGTTATTGGCGATGGCCATGGCAAGGTATTCTGGGCTAAAAGATTGGGTCAGAACGCCTGGCAATTCCCTCAGGGTGGCGTGAATCTCGGCGAGTCTGCCGAGCAGGCCCTATATCGAGAGCTGTACGAAGAGGTTGGCTTGGAGTCAACCGACGTTAAAATTATCCAGCGCACCAAGCGATGGCTGCGCTATCAGATTCCGGTACAGATGCAGCGTAAAAATTCGCTACCTCTATGCATTGGTCAAAAGCAGAAATGGTTCTACTTACAGCTTACTGGAGATAGCTCTAAAGTCTGCTTTAATACCACAGGGACGCCAGAGTTCGATGGTTGGGAGTGGGTAAATTATTGGTACCCCATAGACTCTGTGGTCTCGTTTAAGCGCAATGTCTATCGCAATGCACTGATGGAGTTTGCAGGCGCCAATGCGCGTTTTGAAAAGCTCAGCCAAGGACGCTAACTAACTATGCTCAGCTCTCTGAGGTCCATAGTACAGGAGGTCAATAGCGCTCGCAGCCTACCTCAGGTACTTACCATTATCGTCAAAGAGGTACGCGCCGCCATGCAGGCGGGTGTTTGCTCGGTGTATCTGTTTGATGAAACTGATCAGCGCTATGTGCTGATGGCCACCGAGGGCCTGCGCGAAGAATCTATTGGCAAGGTTCGGTTAGCCATGCGCGAAGGTCTTGTGGGCTTGGTGGCGGCCAAAGAAGAGCCGCTGAATCTTGAGGATGCAGATCAGCATCCTAACTTTGCCTACTTTGAAGAAACCGGTGAGGCACCTTTCCACTCTTTTCTCGGGGTTCCCATTATTCACCACAGAAAGGTACTGGGGGTGCTGGTATTACAGCAGCAGACTCAGCGCCGCTTCGCCTCGGAAGAAGAGGCCTTTGTGGTTACAGTTTGCGCTCAGTTATCTGGTGCTATTGCCCATGCTGAGGCGACAGGCGCTCTGCGTAAACTGGCTTCCGCAGGCCGCGGTAAAAGCCGAGAGGCAACTTTCCGCGGTATCCCCAGTTCTCCTGGTGTAGGCATTGGGCGCGTGGTTTTAGTGGCGTCAAATACTGATTTGGCATCCGTGCCCGAGCGCTTTACTCAAAATGCTCCCGCCGAGGTGGAGATATTTCGCAAGGCGCTAGCGGCCGTAAAAAAAGATATGCGCAAATTGGGCAGTGGTCTTGAGGACAAGCTGAGCTCTGAGGAGCTAGCGCTGTTTGATGTTTATATCCGCATGCTGGACGATAGTTCTCTGGGGGGAGAGGTAATCGCTGCTATCACTGCGGGGCAGACCGCGCAGAGCGCATGGAGTTCGGTGATTCTCAAGCACGTCCGCACATTTAATCAGATGGAAGACCCATACCTTCGTGAGCGCGCTGCAGACGTCAATGACCTAGGTAAGAGAGTGCTGGCTTATCTGCAAACCAGTCATAAAAAAGAACAGCCTATCCCGCGACGTATCGTGCTGGTGGGCGAAGACCTTTCAGCAACAGCGCTAGCGGATATTCCGGTCAATCGACTGGTAGGAATTATCTCCCTCAGAGGTTCCAGTAATTCCCACATGGCAATTGTTGGTCGTGCGCTTGGAATCCCCACTGTTATGGGAGCTATTGACCTGCCCTGGGCTGAGTTAGATGGCCAGGAACTTATTGTGGACGGCTTTACCGGCGATGTGATCAGCAGTGCTACCAGAACTCTGCGTCGCTCCTATTTGCAGCGCCAGCGCGAGGAAAAAATTCTCAATCAGGATCTTGAGAAACTCCGCGATGTTCCCTGCGTCACGCCGGATGGCTTTGCTTTTTCACTCTGGGTCAATACAGGTTTGCGTCAAGATACGATGATGTCTCTGCGCAGTGGCGCGGCGGCAGTGGGGCTGTTTCGCACTGAGATGCCCTTTCTAATGCGCTCAAGTTTTCCAACAGAAGACGAACAGGTAGCAATTTACCGTGAGCAGCTAGAGGCCTTTGCACCGCGCCCGGTTACCATGAGAACTCTGGATATAGGTGGTGATAAAGACTTGCCCTATTTCCCCATAGAGGAAGAAAACCCCTTTTTAGGCTGGCGTGGTATTCGCATCTCACTTGACCACCCGGAAATTTTTCTGGTCCAGATTCGCGCCTTGCTGCGCGCCAGTCAAGGATCCAATAATCTGCGCATTATGCTGCCAATGATCAGCAACTTGCCGGAGCTAGATCAGGCTCTTAAATTAATTGATCGCGCCTACAGGGAGCTGACCTTAGAGGAGGGTTATCAGATTCAGCGTCCGCCGCTAGGCGCTATGATCGAGGTTCCAGCAGCAGTTTATCAGGTTAAAGAGATTGCTAAGAGAGTTGATTTTCTCTCTGTGGGTACCAATGATCTGACTCAGTATCTACTGGCTGTTGATCGCAATAATCAGCGAGTAGCAGGCCTTTATCACACATTACACCCAGCTGTATTACGAGCGCTTAAAGTGATTTATGATCAGGCTTCCTCGGTCAACTGCCAGCTCAGCGTCTGCGGTGAAATGGCGGGAGATCCTCTGTGTGCAGTGGTATTAATGGGCATGGGTTATGAGAATCTCTCCATGAGTGCCAGTACCCTACTGCGGGTGAAATCTATGCTGCTCAACACCAGCCGCCAAGATGCCAGCAGAATTGTAAAGCGAGCGCTGCGGCTTTCGGATGCGGAGTCTATAGCACAGTTTATTTCTGCCTCATTAAAGCAACCTGAGGTGGTGAAATTGATTCGATCCTCGTCGACCAATCAGCGCTCGACGATGCGATAGTTAAATACCTGTGAGCCCAGTACGGCCCCTGCCTCATGGGTGGTTTCCATTGCTGCCACCTGAGCTGATGCAGAGATAACTATGGCTGCTGATGCTCTGGTGCCATAGCCTTCAGCAACAATAAATGGCGACGACAGCAACTCCTCCCAGTCTTCCGACAGTCCAGTTTTTGGCAATAGCTTTCGCGCATAGGTCTTTTGCACAGACAGGGTCGCGATAAGCTCCGGTAGCTGTGTGGCGCCTATGTCGGGACGATCAATCGCAGCGCATAAGGTCTGACGTGCATGGTCGACCTTGGGCCAGGGGCTGTCTAAGTTGTTGTTGCTCAGCGCATAGACACCGGGCGCTAAATTCTTGGGAGGCTGGTTTTGGTAATTGTTCCAGTAAACCAGCGTTTGCCCGTCGTAGAGAAGTAGATTAAAACCTGCATAGCCAGCTGCACTGGCAGCGATGCTTTGGACCCAGTTTTCAGAGCTCTGTGTCGAGCATAAAAAATCGCAGACCAGATTTCCTCGCGACAGAGGCTTGGTTTCTAACTCGCCATTCTCTGGAATATAGCGATAGTTAGTCACTGCGGCAAAGCGACCATTGCGGGATAGGCCCATCCAGGTTCCTCCAGCTTGCAGATCCTTGCCGGCAAGTATTGGGGCGTCTTCCCACCAATGCATAGCCAATGTAGGGCGCGGATAAAACTCATCACGATTAGAGGTGACGATCAGCGGCGCATCTGGATGGGTTTGAAAGGCAATTGCAAGTAAGCACATGTATCGCAGTGTAACTTTTTCTCCTTGAGAACGACATCCTGCTTGGCGCATAGCCTTAGAACCCGCTATGATCTGCCCTCAAATAGAGATGGAGTACAGACCGTCATGTTGACTTATCCAGCCATAGATCCGGTGGCGATCGCCTTGGGCCCTATTGAGATTCACTGGTACGGCGTTATGTATCTAGTGGCATTTGGGTTGGCCTGGTTTTTGGCTATGCGCAACAGTCAGCGACCCTGGTCCCCCGTCAAGACAACTCAGGTTGAGGATCTAATCGTCTATGGCGCCTGGGGTGTTATCCTCGGTGGTCGTCTGGGCTATATGTTCTTCTACAATGCCGACAAGTGGCTGGCTGATCCTGCTATGTTGCTGCGCATATGGGAAGGCGGTATGTCATTCCATGGCGGCTTAATCGGCGTTGCCATTGCTCTGTTTATCTATGCGCGCAAACACAGATTGGCATTTTTAAGTCTCGCTGACTTTGCTGTGCCCCTGGTACCAACTGGGCTGTTTTTTGGCCGTATTGGTAATTTTATTGGTCAAGAACTCTATGGTCGACCCACGGACGGCCCCTGGGCAATGGTTTTCCCCTCCGATCCAACGCAGCTTGGGCGCCATCCGTCCCAGTTGTACGAGGCTTTTCTTGAGGGTCTGGTGCTGTTCTTTATCATTAGCTGGTTCTCGCGCAAGCCAAGGCTCTATGGCGAAGTGACCGGGTTGTTTTTAGTGCTCTATGGCCTTTTCCGTTTTGCAGTTGAGTTTGTGCGTCAGCCAGATGCACAATTTGCTGGACAGACTGGCATGTTTGAAGCCCTAGACTGGATGACTCGCGGCCAAACTCTGTGTATTCCCATGATTCTGCTGGGTCTTTGGTTTATGCGCAAAACTGTTCAGCGGCTACTGGCGCGTCCAAGCGTCAAGGCATAGTGGGATCAGAGGTTAAAAGATGAAGCAGTACTTAGATTTGATGCGCCATATCCGTGATTCTGGCGTCAAGAAAGAAGACCGCACAGGCACTGGCACGTTAAGCGTATTTGGCTATCAGATGCGTTTCGACTTGGCAGAAGGCTTCCCTTTGGTAACCAGCAAAAAGGTTCACCTAAAATCTATTTTGCATGAGCTGCTGTGGTTTATCCGCGGCGATACCAATATTCGCTACCTAGTTGAGAATGGCGTAGGTATCTGGAACGACTGGCCCTATCAAAGCTGGCTGCGTCAAACAGGTCAGGATGCAGCATTTGAGATGTATTCGCCGCAATGGAAGGCGAAAATGCAAGAATTTATTGAACTGATTAAAACTGATGATGCCTTCGCTCAGCAATACGGTGATTTGGGGCCAGTCTACGGTCATCAGTGGCGTAATTTCGAAGGGGTGGACCAGCTGGCGCAGGTAGTTGAAGATATCAAAACTAATCCCGACTCTAGGCGCTTAATTGTCTCAGCCTGGAACCCTAAAGATATTCCCATCATGGTTAAATCTGGGTTGCCACCCTGCCACAGTCTTTTTCAGTTCTATGTTATCGATGGTCGATTGTCCTGTCAGCTCTATCAGCGCAGTGCGGATGTATTTTTAGGCGTGCCCTTTAATATAGCGTCCTACGCGCTTTTAACACTGATGATCGCTCAGGTGACCGGCTTAGAGCCCGGCGACTTTGTGCACACCTTTGGAGACGCGCACCTTTACACCAATCATATGGAACAGGTTGAAGAGCAGCTCTCTAGAACTACTTTCCCGCTACCCAAGATGCAGTTAAACCCCGCAGTCGACAGTTTGTTTGATTTTGTTTACGAGGATTTCGAACTGCTTGACTACCAGTCGCATGGGCCCATTTCCGCTCCAGTAGCTGTTTAGCTGAGGTAAAAGATGAAACTCTCTCTTATAGTGGCTGTGAGTCGCAACGGTGTAATCGGTATCAATAATCAGCTGCCCTGGCATCTGCCTGAGGATCTTAAATACTTTAAGTCTGTGACCATGGGTAAACCAATGATTATGGGCCGTAAAACCTATGATTCCATTGGCCGCCCTCTGCCTGGTAGAACGAATATTGTGATTACTCGAGACCCCAGTTGGCAGGCAGAAGGCGTAGAAGTTGCCAGCACCCTCGAGGCGGCTTTAGAGTTGGGACGGATTGCTTGCGACAAGGCTAATGCCGATGAAATTATGGTTATTGGTGGTGAGCAAATTTACCGCATGACAATACCTGCGGCCAAGCGCCTCTATCTTACACAGGTAGAGGCTGAGGTTGAGGGCGATGCCTTTTTTCCAGAGATTGATAACAATGATTGGCAGCAGGTGGCAGAAACACATCCTGAGCTAACTGATACACACCCCTACAGATTTTTGATATTAGATCGAAGCTAGTTGGCAGAAATTTCAAAACTACTGCCCAGTTGTTACGTTAGGTAACATACAGAAAACTTCTCTCTCTTATCCTGCGAATTCATTGCGGCCAAATTGATTCTTGTTCTAGAGACTGTTACAAAGTAGCCCCCAACAAAACACGTCTGATGTTGAAGGTTGGATTTGTAGATTGTTAGGCAGTAACAGATAACTAAACCGGTAGACCCAAATTGAGGGAACTATGAACAAGCAACCACTAAAAGTATTGGCCTTTGCCGCCGCGCTTGCTGGTGGTCTGACTGTAGCAACAGTCCAGGCTGCTGAAGTAAGCGACGTGCTAGAAGCTGGAACCGCCAAGGTCCAGGCAGCCAAAGTCGCGCAAACCAAAGTTGATCGTATTGCTGATCAAACTGACGGTCTTTTGCAAGAATTCAAACAGGTAAATAAGCAGATCGAATCGCTGAGAGTTTATAACTCGCAGTTGGATCGTCAGATCGAAAGCCAGCAGCAGATGATGGCTGAGCTTAAAGAGTCTATCGAGAATGCTACTGTTATCGAGCGCGGTATCTCGCCTCTGATGCTGAGCATGCTCAAAGGTATTGAAGACTTTGTTGCTCTTGACGTTCCATTTAAGAAAGACCAGCGCGAAGCTGCTATTGCCGACCTCTATATCAACATGGACAGCGCCAAGTTCTCTGCTGCGGAAAAATTCCGCCAGATTCTGGAAATCTATGATATCGAGTCAGAGTACAGCCTCTCACTAGAGTCCTACCGAGACATGGTTGATATCAATAGCGACGGTTCTGAAGTAGAAGTAGAAATGCTTCGTATCGGACGTGTCGCATTGATGTACCAGACTAAAGACAAGTCACAGACTGGAGCTTGGAACAAAGAAACTTCGTCCTGGGAAACTCTAGGGTCTGAGTACCGTCGTCCAGTTGATCAGGGCATCCGCATAGCGAAGAAACTATCGCCTCAGGATGTTATGAAAATGCCAATTACAGCTCCGGAGTCAGCACAATGAATAATTTTGTAAAAGTTTGTGCCGCTTTTGTAGCCGCTGCTGCTTTCAGCATGCCAGCGCTGGCACAGGATGCGAAGACTCTTGATGAGCTTCTGCAAATGATCGAGAGCGCCAAGATTTCCGAAACAGCGGAACAGCGCGAGCGTGAGGCCGCCTTTAAAAGCGACCAGCGCAAACAGGCGGATGTCCTAAAGACAGCTCAGAACACCAAGGCTGCTGAAGAGCGTCGCTCTGACCGCTTGGAGCAAACTATCCGTGACAACGACATTATGTTGGCTGGATTGCGTGAGCAGCGTGATAAGCGTTTGGGTTCTCTTAAAGAGCTATTTGGCCACCTGACTGGAGCGGCTGGTGATATTCGCGCCAACCTCAATCAGTCGATTGTTAGCGCCCAGATCCCAGGTCGTACCGAGTTTCTGGATGAGTTAATCGCCAAGATGAGCAGTGACACCCGTCTGCCTTCTATCGAAGATATCGAAAAGCTGTGGTTTGAACAGCAGCGTGAGATGGTTGAAAGTTCGCGTGTTGTTAAGTTCCCGGCTACTGTACTGCTTGCCAGCGGCGAGCAAACTGAGATGGAAGTTGTGCGCGTTGGTACCTACAACCTGCTGTCTGATGGCATGTATCTTGAATACAGCCCTGAGAGCGGACAGGTTTCTGAGCTAGCGCGTCAGCCCTCTGGCTATGCAGGTAGCGCAGAGGATCTGCAGAGCTCTGAGTCTGGTTTCACTATGGTTGGCCTAGATCCTACTGGCCCACTGGGTGGCGGCTTGTTAAAAGCGCTGATCAACACGCCTACATTAGTTGAGCGCTGGCACTTCGGTGGCATCGTCGGTTACGTGATCACCGCGGTATTTGCAATTGCGATTATGCTGGCTATCTGGCGTACCGTTGTACTGTCCGACATGTCTAGCAAGGTGAAAAAGCAGTTGAAAGCTGGCTCAGCCGATACTGGTAACCCGTTGGGTCGCGTACTGCAGGTAGCTGCTAACAATCCAGGTTTGGATCCAGAGTCTCTAGAGCTAAAACTGCACGAAGCTGTACTCAAAGAGCGTCCCGCAATTGAGTCTGGTCTGAGTCTGCTGAAAATTATTGCCATGGTTGCCCCTCTACTCGGTCTGTTGGGTACGGTGACAGGTATGATTATCACCTTCCAGATGATTACACTGTTTGGTGCTGGCGATCCTAAAGCAATGGCGGGTGGTATCTCTCAGGCCCTGATCACTACTGTATTGGGTCTTGTGGTAGCTATTCCTACCGTACTGATGCACACCTTAGTAAATGGTAAAGCTCAGCGTATCCTGCACGTTCTAGAAGAGCAGAGCGCAGGTATTGTGGCTGGTTCCATCGAGGGTAAATAAGATGTTTATCGCTGATACGCTAGCGGAAGTTGGAAAGTTTATGGATTCAGGTGGCATGGTCCTTTGGGCCATTGTCATCCTGCTGTTCATCATGTGGACTCTCCTCTTCGAACGCATGTGGTATCTCCGATCCTCCGTCGGTACCGATGTACAGGGTGCTCTCGGCGCATGGGAAAGCCGTGCCGAGCGCAAGTCAAAATTAGCGCACCAGGTTCGGGAGAAGTTAATTTCCGAGGTCAGCGTTAAGATTGATGAAAACCTAATGATGATCAAAACCCTAGTAGCCGTGGCTCCATTATTTGGGCTGCTGGGTACCGTAACGGGAATGATCGTGGTATTCGACGTGATGGCATTTACTGGTGGTGGTGATGCCAAGGCAATGGCCGGTGGTGTTTCTCAGGCAACTGTTCCAACAATGTCCGGAATGGTTGCTGCGCTCTCAGGTGTATTCGGCATGACTTATGTCGAGCGTATCGCTGAGCGCGAGAAGAACCTATTAGAAGACCATTTGACCATGGATCACTAATTGGAGCCCGCCGCGTATGCGGCGGGCGTCCTATGAGAGAGAACTATGCGTAACAGAACAAATAAAGCACAACCACAGGGTGAGGCGATTGACCTGACCCCAATGCTTGACGTGGTTTTCATTATGCTGATCTTCTTTATTGTGACAGCATCGTTTATCAAGCTACCTGGCGTCGAAGTTAATAAGTACGATGCCGTTACTGCAGACCCCTACAAGAAGGTCGGCATTCTGGTTGCGGTAAGCGAAACTAATGAATATTGGATTGATAAGAAGCGCGTCGAAACTACTGCGCTAAAGCTCAATCTAACTAGATTATTCAATGAAAACCCAAAGGGCGGCATGGTTATCCAAGCCGATAATGAGTCCAACATTGAAACAGTCGCCAAGGTAGCTGATATCGCCCGTGATATTGGTATTACGCCAGTGGCTATTTCTGTAGAAAAAGACTGAGTTTATAGTATGGCTTTAATCAGAGTTGGTGTTTCTGCCGCACTTGGAGTCTTAGTTACTTTTGCGTTGATTATCTTAATGTACAAGCTAATTGACTCAGGCAACAAAGATCTGGACGAAAAAGAAGCATTTAAAATTCCAGACTTTCTCCATGTCGAGCGACAGTTAACCGAGAATGCAAAGAAAACCGAGGTTGAAAAGCCTGAAGAGCCTGAGACTCCTCCACCAGAAATTCCTGAGGAAAATCTCGAGTTTGAAGTGCCAGACAATGCTGTCAGCATGGCTGCGCCATCAGCTGGCGGTAACCTGAGTATTGGTAATTCAGGGTTTGCCCGTGATTCGGATTATATTCCGGTATACATTCCTCAGCCTCAGTATCCACGCCGTGCTCAAACGCGTGGTAAAGAAGGCTATGCAGTTGTTGAGGTAATTATTACGACGACTGGTGGTGTACGTGATCCGATTATGGTCGAAGAATGGCCTGAAGGTTGGGGTTTTGGGCGAGCAGCGTTGAAAGCAGCTGGCAAGCTCAAGTACAACCCGAGAGTGATTGATGGCAAGGCCGAAGAAGTTCCGGGCGTGCTGTACAAATTCAGCTTCCAGATGGCGAAGTAAGGGGTAAACAATGTTTAAAATTAGAACAGTATTAGCCGCCTTGGGCTTTGCCTTTGTACTTCCTTTGGTTGCAGCGAACATTTCGCCTGATTCCTCGTTTTCCTCCAGTGCTCAGGCTCAGGAAGAGAAGAAACAACCTAAGTATAAAGACGTAAAAACCCGTCAGCGTGCCTCTGTAGGTAAGAAGTGTGCGTCGGCTCTAGAAAAAGTACAGGTTGTAATCGAGCAAGAGCTATGGGCTGAGTCTCTTGAACAACTAAAGAGCATCGAAGCTAGTACCAAGACCTGTGACAGTGACTACGAGCAGACTCAAATCTGGAAGTTTATGGGCTATGTATATTATTCCCTAGACGATTTCCCCGGAGCCATTGGTGCATACCAGAAGGTTATCAATGGTGAGGGAACTCCAGAAGAACTCCGACTGGACACCAGGTACACATTGGCTCAGCTCTTCACCGTAGAAGAGCAATATGCCCTAGCTGCTAAAGAGCTCGAGATTTGGATGGAAGCGTCGATTATCGTCGGCAGTGATGCGCGTGTCCTGCTGGCACAGATTTACTACCAGCTGGATCGCAAAGAAGACTCGCTGACTATGTTGGAAATCGCCATCGCCGATGCAGAGGCCAAAGATATTTTGCCCAAAGAAGGCTGGTGGAGTTTGCAGCGTGTTCTCTACTACGAGAAAAACGACTACAAGCGTGTAACCAGTATTCTTGAGCAGCTTATCAAACACTACCCCAAGTGGTCCTATTGGAAGCAGGTGGGTGGTATGTACGGTGAGTTGGAGCGTGAAGCCGATCGTCTGGTTGCCACAGAAGTTGTTTACCTAAATGATCAGCTCGACAAGGAAAGCCAGGTCATGAGCATGGCTTACATGTATCTTGGCGCGGAGGTTCCTTACCGTGCTGCAGTGATTATCGAGAAAGGTATCAATGATGAGATCATTAAGAAAAATGCCAAAAATCTAGAAGTGCTTGGCACGGCTTGGTATCAGTCAAAAGACCTTAAGAAGGCGCTGAGTGCACTTGAAGCTGCCTCTAAGTACAGTGACACAGGCAACCTGCAATCTCGTCTGGCTGGTATTTATCTGGATTTGGGTCGTGATAAAGAAGCCTATATCGCCTCTGTTCGCGCAGCGGAAAAAGGTGGTGTAAAGCGTCCCGATGCCAACTACCTAGTGATGGGTAATGCCTTAATCAATCTGCATTGCTACAAGGATGCGATTACCGCGTTTCAAAAATCACTGAAGGTTGCCAAAGATAAGAAGAGCAAGAAATATCCTCAGCAGTGGATCCGTTATGCGGACACTGAAGGGAAACGACTGGGTAAGTTGCGTGACGTAGGTGCGAAGGTACCTAGCTGCTCCAAGGCCTAGTAAAGACCCTAGAGACTAAAAAGCCCAGCTGTGCTGGGCTTTTTTTATGCCTGTCTAAAACTAATGTCTGGATTAACGCAAGCCTGTATTAGAGCTGAGACAGATCGCGAACTGCGCCTTTGTCCGCACTGGTTGCCAGTTTGGCGTAGGCTTTAAGAGCAGCAGACACTTTGCGAGGTCGGTCCTCTACTGGTTGCCAGCCCAGTTTCTCCTGCTCAGCTCGGCGATTCTGTAGCTCCTCATCAGATATCAATACATCGATACTGCGGTTGGGAATATCAATTCGAATGCGGTCTCCCTGGCGTACAAGGGCGATGTTACCGCCAGCACCAGCCTCTGGTGAAACATGGCCGATTGACAGGCCAGAGGTGCCGCCAGAGAATCGACCATCAGTAATTAGTGCGCAGGCCTTGCCGAGATTCTTAGATTTGATATAGCTGGTGGGGTAAAGCATCTCTTGCATACCTGGACCGCCGCGGGGGCCTTCGTAACGAACAATAACCACATCACCCGCTTTTACTTTGTCGTTGAGAATACAGTCAACGGCCTCATCCTGACTTTCAGTAATAAATGCTGGTCCTTCGAAGAGATGTATCGACTCATCTACACCGGATGTTTTCACCACACAACCATCGGGCGCTAGATTACCCGTAAGAACCGCAAGACCACCCTCAAGGCTAAATGCGTTTTCGAGGTTGCGTATACAGCCGTTAGCGCGGTCAGCATCAAGCGATGGCCATCTAGTGCTCTGACTAAAAGCAGTCTGAGTTGGAATGCCAGCCGGGCCTGCTTTGTAGAAGGTTTTTACCTCTTCGCTGACGTGGCCACTAACAATGTCCCACTTGTCCAGGGCCTCTTGCATTGAACTAGAATGCACTGTTGGAAGGTCACCGTGAATCAAACCAGCTCGGCTAAGCTCAGCTAATATCCCCATGATACCGCCAGCGCGGTGGACATCTTCGATATGATATTCAGGAGTGTTCGGCGCTACCTTGCATAACTGTGGCACCGATCTGGATAGACGGTCAATGTCGTCCATATCAAAATCAATTCCGGCTTCCTGAACAGCGGCTAATAGATGCAGAATGGTATTGGTCGACCCACCCATACAGATGTCCAGCGTCATGGCGTTTTCAAAGGCCTTAAAATTCGCGATCGAACGCGGCAGTACGGAGTAGTCGTCCTGCTCATAGTGTTGGCGGGCCAAATCAACAATCGTGCGCCCAGCCTCTTTAAATAATTCGCGGCGATCAGAATGGGTTGCCAATACAGTACCGTTACCCGGTAGAGAGAGACCTAGCGCCTCGGTTAGGCAGTTCATAGAATTGGCTGTAAACATACCAGAGCAGGAGCCGCAGGTTGGGCAAGCAGAGCGCTCGTACTCTGCTACTTTTTCATCGCTGGCGGTGTCGTCAGCTGCAATCACCATTGCATCAACAAGATCCAATTTGTGCTCAGACAGCTTTGTCTTACCGGCCTCCATAGGGCCGCCGGAGACAAAAATAACGGGAATATTTAGGCGCATGGCGGCCATCAGCATGCCAGGAGTAATCTTGTCGCAGTTGGAGATACAGACCAAGGCATCCGCACAATGTGCATTGACCATGTACTCTACAGAGTCAGCGATCACATCGCGAGAAGGCAATGAATAGAGCATGCCATCATGGCCCATCGCAATGCCATCGTCGACTGCGATGGTATGAAATTCCCGCGCAATACCGCCGGCCTTGGCGATCTCACCAGCCACTAGGTCGCCGAGATCTTTAAGGTGAACATGACCGGGGACAAACTGAGTATAGCTATTGGCAATGGCGATCATCGGCTTGTCAAAATCATCATCCTTCATGCCCGTTGCGCGCCAAAGCGCGCGAGCGCCAGCCATATTCCGGCCTTGGGTGGTTGTGTGTGAACGATACTTCGGCATGATGGTTCTCTTATTTACTGTTGTGGAACAAGCAGCAGCCTAAAGGGCTCTGCTAAAAATCCGTGAATTGCGTTGATAGTTGTAGAGCGACTGTCGCTGTTCCGGCAAATCAGTTACCGCTGCTTCCACAAAACCCTTTTCTAAAAACCAATGTGCAGTTTGCGTAGTCAGTACGAACAATCGCTCCATACCGATGTTTTTAGCGTCTGCAGCAATGCTATCAAACAGCCTTGAGGCTATGCCCTGGCCATGGAACTCTGGATGGGTCGCAACACAGGCAAGTTCTCCGACCCTATTGTCTGCAGTCGGATACAGGGCCGCGCAACCCAGCAGCAACCCCTCAGGATGAACCACTACTTTAAAGCGGGCAATCTCATTTTCCAGCAGCTCTCTGGAACGTTTAACTAGTACCTGCTGCTCTTCCAGCGGGCTAATCAAATTAATAATGCCAGCCACATCATCGATGGTTGCCGGTCTGATCACTTCAGAGTGATCTTTCATGATTAGTGTGCCACTGCCGTCTCTGGTAAACAGCTCTGATAGCAGGGCGCCATCTTCAGCACAGCCGACCAGATGTACACGGTCCACTCCATGGGTACAGGCGCGATAGGCGCTGACTAGCAGCTGCTGCTCTTCGCTGTGCTTGCACTCAGTCAGCAGCGCTTTAACCTCTGGCAATGAAAGATTGCGCAGCAGTTCACCCTTCTCAAGAATACCTGGCGCTTCGCTGACCAGAATAAGCTTCTCCGCTTTCAGGCTTATTGCTACCTCTGCGGCTACATTCTGAAAATTGAGATTAAAGGCTTCGCCTGTTGGCGAAAAACCAACCGGAGAGAGTAATACCAGAGAGCCATCGACAAGCTGTTGCTGAATTGCAATGGCGTCAATCCGCCTGACTTCACCTGTAAGTTGGAAGTCAATCCCATCGCGGACTCCCACAGGTTTTGCAGTGATAAAATTACCGCCTATAACGCGGATTCTTGCACCATGCATTGGCGAGTTGGGTAGACCCATGGACAGCTCGGACTCTATATGCAGTCTGGTGCTACCTACAGCTTCTTTCACGCAGAGCATGGCTTCGCTATCAGTGATGCGCAGTTGATCGTGAAATTTACTTTGCAGTCCAGCTTGGCTCAGTCGACCATTGGTCTGTGGTCGAGCCCCATGCACCAACACCAGACGAATGCCCAAGCTCTGCAGTAGAGCAATATCATGCACAATGCTATGAAAGTTGGCGTGCGCAACCGCATCACCGCCAAGGGCGATAACGAAGGTTTTGCCTCTGTGGGCATGTATATAGGGAGAGGTCTGGCGAAAGAACTCTAGGTAACCGTTTGTGTTCATGGCTGCGATTATATCATGCGTTGTGGTACAAGTAGCCTAGTATTGAAGTGCTCTGCTGATCGGCGAAATAAACTTACACAGCACATCTCAGGCGAGTAAACTATGGATGATTAAGACGCCTAATCCGAACTAGCAAGTGCGAGCCAAGCCCACAGAACTAAATTAACCATGACAGTGCAATGAGTGAAATCGAGACACCACATTTACTAGAAAAAACCTACCAGCGTTATTTAGAGCGTTTTGGCCATATTGGTGCACAGTCTCAGTGGTTGCAGGAAAAATTACAGGATCCGATTTTCGCTGGACAACTTCAGCTGGTGTGGAGCTGCAGTGATTTTGTTGCAGAGCAGTGTATAGCGGCGCCCGCTCTGTTTAGAGAGCTGGTTGACAGTGGTGATTTGCAGCGAGCATACGATTCAGATCATTACCTAACCCTGATGGCCACCCGAACTAAACTGTTAGCAGATAATCCTTCAGAGGAGCATTTGCATCGCCAATTAAGACAGTTTCGTCTGCGCGAGATGTTGCGGATTATCTGGCGAGATTTTACGCGCTTGGCCTCAATGCGCGACACTACCAAGGATGTCACCCTGCTCGCAGAGGCCTGTATTAACGGCGCACTGGAATATTTGCATCCAGTCACGGCGGCGGAGCTAGGCACGCCAATCGGCCGATCTGGCCGGGAGCAGCAGCTGTCAGTTATAGCTATGGGCAAAATGGGGGCTCAGGAGCTAAATCTCTCGTCAGATATAGACCTTATTTTTGCCTACCCAGAATCAGGCGAGACTCAGGGCGCCAAGAAAACCGTCTCCAATCAGGAGTTTTTTCTACGCCTTGGTCAGAGACTAATTGCTGCGTTGGATCGACAAACCGCTGATGGGTTTGTATTTCGTGTGGATATGCGCCTGCGACCCTACGGCCAGAGCGGTAGCCTAGTGCTCAATTTTGCGGCTCTGGAGGAGTACTACTTAACTCAGGGTCGCGACTGGGAGCGCTATGCAATGATTAAAGCCCGTGTCGTGGCTGGTGCTTCGGCAGATGCGGCCTATTTGCACGAGATGTTGCAGCCCTTTATCTATCGCAGGTATCTGGATTACGGTTCGATCGAATCGCTTAGAGATTTAAAGCGTACCATTAATCGCGAGGTCAGCCGCAAAGGTATGCAGGACAATATAAAGCTTGGCTCAGGGGGGATTAGGGAGGTCGAGTTTATTGCCCAGACCTTCCAGCTGATTCGCGGTGGCCGCGATAGTCGCTTGCAAACTCAATCGTTGCATAGGGTACTGAGTGTTTTGGCTGAAGAAAAGCTGTTGCCGGAGCCCGAGTACCAAAACCTCTGTGCTGCCTATGAATTTTTGCGCAATACCGAGCATGCTATTCAGGGCATGGCTGACAAACAAACTCAGCAGCTTCCCCAAGATGAGTTGAGTCAACAGCGGCTGGCAACACTGATGGGATACACAGGCTGGATCTCTTTCTATCAGCAGCTACAGCAATGGCGCCAGCATGTCAGCGATAGCTTTGCGGCGATTATTTCGGAGCCTAATACAGCGCCTGAAACGGTTCAGTTGGATCTGCAGACTAACTGGCCGACCGAGCCAGAGCCTCAAGAGATAGCGCAATACCTAGAACAGCTCGGCTATCAGCAAGTGCAGGATACCAGCGATGTACTCGCGGATATGTACCACAGCCGAGCGGTTCAAAAGCTGGAAGAGCTACCTAGAATTAGGCTGGCTACACTGATGCCCAGACTATTGGAAGCTTGCGCTCAGCGAGAGAATAATGATCAAACATTACTGCGGGTACTAGGTCTTGTTCAGGTGATTCTGCGGCGCAGTGCCTACCTGGCACTATTGGTTGAAAATAATCAGGCGCTGCATCAGCTGTGTATTCTCTGCGAGCGCAGTGGCTGGATTGCCGACGAGCTCACCGCTTACCCGGCGCTACTTGATGAGTTATTAGATCCTCGCACCCTGTACAGCATTCCGCAAAAGCAGCATCTGCGGGACCAGCTTCGTCAACAGACCATGCGAATTGCCAGTGAAGACTTAGAGCAGCAGATGGAAGTGATTCGCTACTACTGCCGATCCTACACATTGCGTGCTGCAGCCTGTGAGGTCACCGACGCACTGCCACTAATGCAGGTCAGCGACTATCTAACTTGGATTGCCGAGGTGGTAGTTGAGCATGTGGTTAACGTAGCCTGGGATCAGCTGTTAGCAACTTACGGGAATCCAGTGATCAATGAGAGTGCAGATGCTGCCCTGAGCACCAGTCAAACACCGGGTTTTATTGTCGTCGCCTATGGCAAGATGGGCGGCATAGAAATGGGTTACAAGTCTGACCTCGATCTAGTGTTCTTACACAATGGTCAGGCCTCCCAGATGACCGATGGGCCGCGCAGCATAGATACGGGCACTTTTTTTATGCGCCTGGGACAGCGTATTATCCACATGTTAGCGACCTCTACTCCCTCGGGCATTGCCTACGAAATTGATATGCGCCTGAGGCCCTCAGGTAATTCAGGGCTATTGGTATCCAGCTTAAAAGGCTTTGAAAAATACCAGCAAACTGATGCTTGGACCTGGGAGCATCAAGCCCTAGTGCGCTCACGCGTGGTCGCCGGAGACGAGCAGTTGGCTGCTGCCTATGATCTGGTGCGCGAAAATACGCTCAAGCAGAAAAGAGCACAGCAATCTGTGGTACGCGAAGTGCAAGAAATGCGAGAAAAAATGCGCAAACACCTAGGTCAGGGCACCAAAGATGGCAAATTCTCTCTCAAGCAAGGCAGCGGAGGTATCGTCGATATTGAATTTATGGTTCAATTTGCAGTCTTGGCTTGGTCTCACGAACATCCACAGCTTACTCGCTGGAGCGATACGATCCGTATACTAGAGTCTCTGGCTCAATCTGGACTGTTATCTGATCATAAATCTCTCCAGTTGATAGACGCGTACAAGAGTTACCGTTCCGCAGGGCATAGATTACAGCTGCAAAATCAGCAGGCCGAGGTGGCGATATCTGAATTTGTGGCGGAGCGCAAAGTAGTGGCAGATCTGTGGCAGGCGTTATTTAAAAGTTAATAATTGAGAGGAATTGGTCGATGTCGTTTTCAGACCGCGATGGTTTTATTTGGATGGATGGTGAAATGGTCGACTGGCGAGATGCTCAGACTCATTTTCTGACCTCGTCACTGCACTATGGCAACGCCGTTTTTGAGGGCATTCGGGCCTATCCGACGGCCAATTCTGGCACCTGCGTATTTCGTCTAGAAGATCATATTAAACGCCTGTTTAACTCTGCAAAAATCCTACATATGCAGATTCCTTTTACTCAGGAAGAAATCTGTGAAGCCCACCGCGAAGTGATTAGAGTTAACAATCTAGATGCGGCCTATATCCGTCCTCTGGTCTTCTTGGGCTCTGAGGGCATGGGCCTACGCGCTGAGGGCCTCAAAGTACATGTTGGTATTGCGGCTTGGGATTGGCCCTCTTATATGTCGCCAGAGACATTGGAGGCTGGTTTAAAGGTGCGCACATCCTCTTACACAAGACATCATGTCAATATCACCATGGTTAAGGCCAAGGCCAGCGGCAACTATGTCAATAGTATGCTGGCGCTGAGAGAGGCTCTGGATTCCGGCTGTGACGAAGCCATTATGCTCGACCCAGAAGGTTATGTTGCTGAGGGTAGCGCCGAGAACTTCTTTATTGTTAGAGATGGGGTGATTTACACGCCCGATCTCACCTCTTGTCTTGACGGTTTGACCAGAGACACGGTGTTTAAACTAGCTGCTGATCATGGCATCGAGATACGCGAAAAGCGCATCTCACGAGATGAGGTGTATATCTCCGACGAGGCATTCTTTACAGGCACTGCGGCAGAGGTTGTGCCCATTCGTGAATACGATAGCCGAATTATAGGTAGCGGTGCGCGCGGGCCGGTTACAACAGTGTTACAGGCGGCCTATTTTGATCTGGTGCGTGGCAAAAATGATAAGTATCAGCACTGGCTAGCGCCAGTTGCTAACTAATAGACTATAGATTAGGAATATTCCTGATGGCGACGGTAAGCGAACCAGTCAATGTCCTGTGCATGAAATGGGGCACCAAGTACAAAGCTGACTATGTAAATACGCTGTACTCCATGGTTGCTCGCAATATGAGTAGAGATTTCCGATTTATCTGTCTGACCGAAGATGGCGCAGGCTTGCATGAAAATGTAGAGGTCTTCCCTCTACCTGAGATTAATGTAGATTTAAACGGCCCTGAGCGTGGCTGGAACAAGCTCGCGGTGTTTGGTGAAACACTCTACGACCTCAAAGGCAAGGTGCTCTGTTTAGATCTTGATCTGATAATCACTGGTAGTCTGGACGACCTGTTTGATTGTCCCGGTGAAGTGATGATTATCAAAGACTGGATTAAAAAAGATGGTACCGGTAATTCTTCGGTGTACCGTTTTGAAGTGGGTGCCCATCCAGAGGTGCTGGCCGAATTTGAAAAATCATTCGCGCATATAAAACAGATGCATCGCAATGAGCAGGAATACATGTCTGCGGCCATGATGGCCAAAGGTGCCTTGGTATACTGGCCCGACCACTGGTGCCGAAGCTTCAAGCGCCACTGTATTAAGCCATGGTCATTTTTATTCGCTCGTGAAACTGGTTTGCCGGCGGATACCAGAGTACTGGTCTTCCATGGCAAGCCGGATCCCCATGAAGCGATCGCCGGTGTCAGTGGTAAATGGTATCGACGTTTCAAGCCCGCCACTTGGGTAGGTGAACACTGGCATTAATTCGCCCCCACTAGGGAGCCACGGATGGCTAACTCAGAAAAACAGATTATTTGTATATACTGGGGCACCAAATATAGTGCTGACTATGTGAACCGCCTCTATGGCATGGTCGCTCGCAATATCACTTCGCCCTTCAGTTTTACCTGCTTCACCGACAGCAGTGATAACTTTAGACCCGAAATTACAGCTGCGCCCCTGCCGGGACTCAGCTTTGACCTACCAAAAACTAAAAAAGGTATCTGGCCGAAATGCCGGCTTTGGAGTGCAGCGCTCGGGGGTCTAAAAGGGCCGGTATTATTTTTGGATCTGGATTTGGTAGTGACGAGCAATCTAGATGCCTTCTTTGAATATGGCGATCCAGAGGATGTGATTCTGGCGCGTAACCCTAGCAACCCGCTCGAGAGGCTTGGTCAGACATCGGTTTACCGTTTTCCAGTGGGAAAACTATTGCCACTGCTTGAGGAGTTTTCCAGTTCACCACTGGAAATTGCTGAGCGCTACGAATACGAACAGCGCTATGTAACTCGCAATGCTCCTGGCGGTGTTAAATTTTGGCCCAAGTCTTGGGTCCTGCACTTTCGCCGAAAATGTCGACGAGTTTTTCCGATTAATTATTTCAAAGTCCCAAAGCTGCCCACTGGTTGCAAGATAGTGATATTTCCGGGGGACCTTAACCCTGCAGGGGCCATTGAGGGTCGCTACCATGAAGACGAGGCACTTCGCACCCCTAGGGAACATATCAAAATGGCATTCAATGGCCAACGCAAGCGTTCATTAGCGGCACATTTAAGGCATTATATCTTGCCGACAGGCTGGGTTGAGCAGCACTGGAGAGAGTAGTTTTTCAGCGGTATTAACCGAGCTTTGCCCTGCTATTGCTCGCAGTGAGGTTCATTTTCTCTCATAGCCAAAGGCGGCAAAATCCTCACTGTAGATACTGTTGATAATCTGCAGAGACTCGGCACTGATCGCGGGGGGTGGCTCGATAGCGCCGGTGCTATTAGCACGATTGCTAAAGTCAAAGCCCGTGGCACTGGCAAAGGCCTCCATCTCCTCAGGCCGATCCATTTTGTAGATATTGAGTCTTGCAGGGTCGGCGCCTAGATCTTTTAAGAACCAATAGTTGGGATGGTTAAGAATCCAATACTGGGGCTGAATATGTTCATCCTGCCAGTAACATTTTTCTAGCAGTTTGACATAGTCGTCAAAAGAGGTGTTGATCAATGCCTGTTGAATTTCAAGATCGCTATTGTGTTTTAACGAGAGTCCCATGTAAGGAAAAAAAACACGCTGCGGCTTTTCCCACTTAAAGGGTTTGCCAAGATCTATGTTCTGGGGAATCTTCTGGAATTTGTCTTTATAAAGTGAAATCGCTTTTTGATAGGGGTCTCTGACAGTAAAGTGAACCTCTGGGCGACTATATTTAGTCAGCAAGCGAGTCTTGTAGCGTTTGATCTTGGTGAAATTTGGCGTTTTCTTAAAAGAGGAAAACATTACTTTAAAATTGGTAACCACCAGATTATTGCTGTTATCCACAGTAAAATACGGCATTGAGATGCTCTTCTTATAAGAAAACGTTGGAACAAAATAATATCTTATTATCGATGCAGATAAAAAATAAAATAGCCTTTGCTGGCCGATTGAAGCTATTAATCTGTCAATCGCCCTATGACTTTGCTAACTTACTGCACAGGCTCCACAACTCAAACTGCAATCGGTATTGTGAATGACTTTAAGTAGGCTCCTCTACACGACGATCCTCTATTTATTGAGCCCCGTGATTATGCTGCGGTTAATGTACCGTGCACTAAAGTCTCCGGCTTATGCCGAACGCTGGGCTGAACGCTTTGGTTGGTATGACTCTATTGATAGCGACAACGTTATTTGGTTGCATGCGGTTTCTGTCGGCGAGACGCTGGCCGCCGCACCTCTGATAAAAGCCTTACAAAACACCTATCCCGATAGCCGCCTTTTGGTGACCTGTATGACACCCACAGGGTCCGAACGCATTCAGGCGTTGTTTGGGGACTCTATTGAGCACAGCTATGCACCCTATGATATGCCCCATGCTGTGGCCAGATTTTTAGCAGTATTTAAGCCTAAACTGTTAATTGTCATGGAGACCGAGCTCTGGCCAAATACTATAGCTGCCTGTACCAAGCGGCATATTCCGGTAATTCTAGCTAACGCCAGACTGTCAGAAAAATCTGCTCGGGGCTACGGCAAAATAACCTCTATAGTGAAACCAATGTTGCAGTCAATGACCTCTGTCGTGGCTCAGCACCCAGATGATGGGGCTAGATTTGCAGCGCTGGGTCTGCCGCCGCAGTCGCTATCTGTCAGTGGCAATATTAAATTTGATCTAAACCTAGACGAGGGGCTACAGATTCAGGCAGATAAGTTGGCTGCCGAGTGGCGTGGCTTTCAGCAACGTAAGGTTTGGTTGGTAGCCAGCACCCACAGGGGTGAAGACGAAATTGTATTGCAGGCCTTCAAAAAAATAGTGGCTGCTATGACAACGCCGCCACTATTAGTGCTAGTACCCAGACATCCAGAGCGCTTTAATCAGGTAGCAGAGCTCTGCGGAGAGGCCGGTTTCAAAGTTGCTCGGCGCAGCGTTCAGCAGTCTGTAGAGCAGGCAGATATTCTGTTGGGAGATACCATGGGTGAACTCATGAGTTTCTTTGGCGCCTGCGATGTGGCCTTTGTGGGCGGCAGTTTAGTACCCAATGGCGGTCACAATATGATCGAGCCAGCAGCCTGGGGTGTGCCTATTCTAAGCGGCCCCCACCTGTTTAATTTTTCTGAGGCCTCAAGGCTACTGATTGAGGGTCGAGCCATGCGAGTTTGCGAAGGCGCCGAGTCTGTGAACCGCGCAGATAGCCTAGCCGGTGAATGTATAGAGATATTGCAAAATCAGTCACTAGCGACTGAGATGGGTAATGCCGCGCGCCGAATCGCAGAGGCCAATCGCGGCGCGTTAAATAAACTCCTTAAAGTTATCGATGATAACCTTAAGGAATAGGCCAATTATTTAGCAATCACCAGCTGAGGGTCTAGCCACGCATTGAGAGCGAACACATCTTCCGGCGACAGTTGGCCGGCGACTTCCTTGAGGCTCATCATCGACAGAATGTAATCGTATCGAGCATTGGCAAAGTTGCGACGGGCTTGGTACAGCGTGCGCTGCGCCACAAGTACGTCGACAATATTTCTAGTGCCCACCTCATAACCAGCCTGAGTTGCTTCTAGAGCGCTGTTAGCCGAGGTGATTGCCTGCTTGCGGGCCTTAACTCGCGCCGCATTAGTAATCACCAGTTGGTGTAGCGAGCGAGCAGCCTGAACTGTGTTGCGCTGAGCCGCAGAGAAATTTTCACGAGACTGAATAGATCGCTGTTTTGCTTGGCGACGCTGAGCATCTAGACCGCCACCCATCCAGATCGGCATGGTTACGCCGACAGTAACAGAGGTGCCATCCTGAATAGCTTCAAAAGCTGAATCATATCTTGTGCCATCCGAGTCCGACTCAAAGTAGCTAGCGCGAGCGGACACCTTGGGTAGTCTTGCAGCGGCAGCAGCCTTGGCGCGATGGTAGGCTGCATCGCTACCTAATTTGGCAGCCTTGAGTTGAAAGTTGTTATTGATCGCAAAGGTTACCCAGTCCGAATTATCCAAAGGCTCTGGATTGGAAGCGACAAACTTATCTGTCAGACCCGCTAGCACCTCGTGGCTCTGGCCAGTCAGCACCTCTAGCCCTTCGAAGGCTATATTGAGAGCGCCGCGTGCTTCTAGACTGTTCACTCTGGCGTCATCGTATGCAGCCTGAGCTTCGTGGACATCAGTGACCGGCAGCAGGCCGACTTCGAAACGCTCTCTGGTTTGCTCAAGCTGTCGCTGGATAGCGCGTTCCTCGGCCTTGCGAGTTTCCATATTGTCGTAGGCTCGCAGCACGTTGAGGTACGCTTGGCTAACGCGAATAATGAGAGACTGCTGGTCAGCAGAAAACTGTGCCTGAGCGCTTTTGCTTAACGCCTTGCCTGACTGAAAGTTATACCAGGATGGCATATCAAAGATCGCTTGGCTGAGAGACACATTATAAGAAGTGCCGGTGCTATCGATCAGGCCCTGGCTCACTGAGGACAGAGTCTGCCCTTCAATAATAAAAATTGAACGGGAGTCGTCGTTGGTCTCGGACTCTCTGTACTCTCCGGAAGCAGAAAGCTGCGGTAATAGCGCAGCGCGGCTGATATTTTTGGCTTCGCGCTCAGCATTAAAGCTGGCTTTAGCTGCTCGCAATACAGGGTCGTTTTGTAAGGCACTTTGATAGATATCTTTGAGGGAATCAGCCCAGCTGATCTGTGCAGCTAACAGCGTCGTACCAACTGCGAATAGGCCCTGTTTAACCAAGCGCATAAACTCTCCATCTATTATGTTGTCGGGGAAGCTCCATCTCTGGGCTTCCAGCATTATATTTAGTTACAAAACTCCCGAGCATTCTAGCAGAAATGCTTGGTTGGGATAATAAATTTGGCTTTAACAGATCACCAACTTGGTAAGACGTTGCAGCTCATCAAAGCGTTGACCTGCAGTGTAATAAGTTATTAAGTGACCAGGGCCATTAATTACGGATAAGCCTCGAAAAATGATTAAAAAACATCGATATAGTCGTCAAGACTATGTAATTGATTCGCGAGAAACTATGTTTCAAGGCTTCTTTCGGATCAGTAAATTAATTCTGCGCCATCGTCTATTTGCTGGCGATTGGAGTCAGCCGATTAGTCGCGAGTTATTTGAGCGCGGAGAAGCGGTTGGCGTACTATTATTCGATCCTGACCATCATCTGGTTGGGCTGGTGGAGCAATTTCGGGTCGGAGCTCTCAATGAGCAGCATGGGCCCTGGCAGTATGAGGTGGTTGCTGGAATGGTAGAGCCTGGCGAGACACCGACGCAGGTCGCACTCAGAGAGCTCAAAGAAGAGGCTGGTGTGGATCTGACCCAGCTAATCCCCATTTGCAATTATCTCGTGAGTGCCGGAGGTACAGATGAAAAGATGCATATGTTCTGTGGCCTGTGCAATCTTCAAGAGCAGGGCGGTATCTTTGGTGTTGAGGGCGAAGCAGAGGACATTTTGTTCGAGGTATGGACCTACGCAGACGTTTTGAAGGCTCAAGCTGAGGGGCTATTTAACAGCGCCGCCGCAACAATTGCGTTACAGTGGCTGCAACTAAATATAGAAAATTTAACCAACATCTCTGCCCGCAAAGACTAAAATAGAGGTAGCGTCCCAGTAAAAGTAAGCTGGACTAGATTGAACAAATGGCAACCATAAAGTGACTCGTATGTCGGTGTTAGAAACCAGAAAACGGCAGTTGGACTTAGCGCGCTTGCACGAGGAGTGCGAGTTCAATTATCAGCGCTTGCACCGGGTAGTTCCCGAGGCCTTAGCCCTCGGCGCGCGCTTTGATTTGCATTATCGAGACCAACCGGATTCTGGTATCAGGCTAGAGGTTATCGAGGTCACTAAATACACCAGCACTGTTCTTATTGTCGCCGATCGGGCCGGCCCCCATTGGTTACCAAAGATTGAAATTAAGGTTCGAGTTTATCGCGACGCTAAAATGGCCGAGGTTGTTGAGTGGTGCAGCGACAGGACTATTCCCTGGGCGCTGTCCGAAAATAAGGGTATGCAGTCAAGAGATGAGAAACTGCAGTGGAATATGTTTCTAAGCGAACTGTTGGTCTTTGGCCTGAGGTCGGGTCTTGTGGGAGCAGATGCTTAGATTTTATGGCCAGCATTTCTCTCACTCAAATCACCGATCTTCATCTGGGCGATCACAGCGAATTCAGACTTGGTGGTGTACCCACCTTAGCGAGTTTTGAAGCAGTATTGCGAGCTGTGGAGGAGCAGGGTCGCGGCGCAGACAGGTTGCTGTTGACAGGTGATCTTGCCAGCGACTGCCAGCCGCATGCTTATCAACAACTTAATCGGATACTGCGCCATCAGCAAAAGCAGGCAATCTGGCTGCCCGGCAATCATGATGATCCTGCACTGATGAGAGAACACCTAGTGGACTACCCGCCAACACCCTATGTGGAGTTGGGTTGCTGGGGGATCCTGACCCTAGACAGCTCAGTGCCTGATCAGCCTGGCGGTCATATTGCGGAGGTACAGTTGCAGCAGGTTCAGCGGAGCCTCAAAGCCCTAGAAGATAAATTTATCCTTGTTGCCATGCACCACAGCCCGGTCCCTGTTGGCTGCGCCTGGCTGGATAGGCAACAAATTGACAATCAACAGCAGCTCTATCAGCTGTTGCAAAGTCAGTCCAACATCAAGGCCGTAGTTACTGGCCATGTGCATCAACAGTTCGAGGGATACTGGGGCAACCTGCCAATTTACTGCACCCCGTCAAGCTGTGTGCAATTTAAGCAACAGAGTTTTGATTTTGCTCTTTCAGAGCAGCCCCCAGCCTATCGCTGGTTCAATTTACATGACGATGGCAGCCTGGAGACCGATGTGACTTTTGTCGAGAATTTTACACCGCGCCCAGATCCCAATAGCGCAAGTTATTAAGCAAAATCAGTCGCTGACAACACCTCAGCTTTGGCTATAATGGAGCCTGTTTTTCAGGTTAGCTAACTATGCCAATGCTGCTCTATCTCCATGGGTTTAACAGCTCACCTCAGTCTAAAAAGGCTCTGCAAACTCAGCATTGGTTTGCTGCTAATGCGCCTGAAATAAAGTTTATATGCCCTGCGCTGCCGCCATTTGCGAACAGCGCGATGCAAATGCTGAAAGCTCTGGTTGAGGCGCAGCTGCCAGAGCCGGTTTATTTAGTGGGTAGCTCTATGGGCGGTTTTTTTGCCACCTGCCTCGCCGAAAAATATGATTTGCGCGCTGTGCTGATTAATCCGGCGGTAAGTCCGGGCCGAGGCCTCCACAGTTGGCTGGGCGAGAATAGCAACTACATGACCGGCGAAAAATGGACGTTTACATCTCAGCATATAGAGGAATACCTGGCCTTGGATCCCAGGGAGATAAAAAACAAAAATAACTACAGAGTACTCTTGCAAACTGGTGACGAAGTGCTTGACTATCGAGACGCACAGGCGCGCTACAAGGGATGTGATATTGTCACTGAACAGCAGGGTGACCACAGTTTTATAAATTATCATCAGCACCTGACGGCAATACATCAATTTTTGATTGCCCTGTAAAAATGCCACTAACTAAATTGACCAAAAGAGCTAATGAGCAACTACAACGCAAAAGACATTGAAGTTCTAACTGGATTGGATCCGGTGCGGAAGCGCCCTGGAATGTACACGGATACCAGTCGCCCAAATCATCTCGCCCAAGAGGTTATAGACAACAGTGTCGACGAGGCACTGGCCGGACATGCTAGCCGCATTGATGTGACACTGCACAAAGATGGCTCGCTGTCTGTCTGTGACGATGGCCGCGGCATGCCCGTTGATATTCATCCTGAACAGGGGCTGCCGGGAGTAGAGGTAATTCTCTCTACGCTGCATGCAGGTGGTAAATTTTCCAATGATAGCTATCAGTTCTCCGGTGGTCTGCACGGTGTTGGTGTATCGGTAGTTAACGCCCTGTCCAGCAAGCTGGATCTTATTGTTAAACGAGACGGCAAGGTGCATCAAATGATGTTTGCCGGCGGTGATAAAACCTCTGATCTGGCAGTGATTGACAGCTGCGGTCAGCGCAATACTGGTACTATTCTTCGGTTTTGGCCCGATGCATCCTACTTCGACTCGGTAAAGTTTAGCCTCTCAAGATTACGCCATGTACTGCGAGCTAAAGCGGTACTCTGTGGCGGCCTAACCATGAGCTTTCACGACGAGAATAGCGGTGAGAGTGACGAGTGGTTCTATGAAGATGGCTTAAAGGACTATCTAGCCGGCGCCCTTCACGGTTGGGAAGTACTGCCTGCGGACCCTTTTATTGGCAGCTTCACCTCCGAAAATGAAGCGGCAGACTGGGCTGTTCAATGGCTGCCTGAGGGAGGTGAACTGGTACAGGAAAGCTATGTCAACTTGATTCCAACACCCCAGGGCGGTACCCATGTGAACGGTCTGCGCACCGGTTTGCTGGAGGCTATTCGCGAGTTTTGTGAATTCAGGAATTTGCTGCCCCGTGGTATTAAGTTAGCGCCAGATGACATTTGGGATCGCTGTAGTTTTGTGCTGTCATCTAAACTGGCTGACCCGCAGTTTTCTGGACAGACCAAAGATCGACTGTCTTCCCGTGAAGTTGCTGCTTTTGTCTCAGGGGTGGTTAAAGATGCCTTTAGCCTGTGGCTTAACCAGCATACCGAAGAGGCAGAGAAACTCGCAGAACTCTGCATTATGAACGCCCAGCGCCGCATGCGTGCAAGCAAAAAGGTGGTGCGCAAAAAGATCACTCAGGGCCCGGCTTTACCAGGAAAGTTAGCGGACTGCTCCAGTGGCGAGCCAGAGCGCAGCGAAATATTCTTGGTGGAGGGTGATTCTGCAGGGGGGTCGGCAAAACAGGCCCGCAACAGAGAGCATCAGGCAATCATGGCTCTGCGCGGTAAAATTTTAAATACCTGGGAAGTGGATTCGCAGGAAATTCTCGCCTCTCAAGAGGTTCATGATATCTCCGTGGCGCTGGGGGTGGATCCAGGTGTAGAGTCCATAGAGTCTCTGCGCTATCACAAGATTTGTATTCTTGCCGATGCCGACTCTGACGGGCTGCACATAGCCACGCTCCTGTGCGCTCTTTTCGTTCGCCATTTTCGACCTCTAGTCAGTGCTGGACATGTCTACGTTGCTATGCCGCCGCTGTTTAGAATAGATGTCGGAAAAGAAGTTTATTACGCCCTAGACGAGGCCGAGCGGCAGGGTATTCTCGATCGCATTCAGGCTGAGGGCAAACGAGGCAAGGTCAATGTACAACGTTTTAAAGGTCTGGGTGAGATGAACCCACTTCAGTTGAGGGAAACTACTATGGATCCCGACACTAGAAGACTGGTACAGCTGACTTTGGAGCCCGGCGATGACACTAACAGTATGCTCGATATGCTGCTTGCCAAAAAACGTGCCTCAGATCGACGTGCCTGGTTAGAGACCAAGGGTAATCTTACCGATGCAGCCAATCTTTAAACTGAATTTAAGTTAGGAATAGGAAAAACGATGAACGATATCGTCACCTTCAACGATCAGGGGCTCGAGAGCCGCCCTCTAAGTGACTATGCCGAGCAAGCTTATCTCGATTACTCCATGTACGTAATCCTAGATCGAGCACTGCCGCATATTGGCGATGGTCTCAAGCCTGTGCAGCGCCGGATTGTCTATGCAATGAGCGAATTGGGCCTCAAAGCAAGCGCCAAATATAAAAAATCTGCGCGCACTGTGGGTGATGTGATTGGTAAATTTCACCCCCATGGTGACAGCGCCGCCTATGAAGCTATGGTGTTGATGGCACAGCCTTTTTCCTACCGTTATCCGCTAGTTGATGGCCAGGGTAACTGGGGCTCGGCCGATGATCCTAAATCTTTTGCGGCTATGCGTTACACCGAGTCTAAACTTTCCAAATATGCGGATGTACTGCTGTCTGAATTAGGTCAGGGAACAGCTAACTGGCGGCCTAATTTTGATGCCACCCTCGATGAGCCTGAGATTCTCCCAGCTCGGGTTCCCAATGTATTACTCAATGGCACTACAGGTATTGCTGTGGGCATGGCAACAGATATTCCACCCCACAACCTCAATGAGGTCGTGAAGGCCTGCTTGCATTTGCTGGATAGTCCGAAGGCGACTGTGCCAGAGTTAATGGAATTTATAAAGGCGCCGGACTTTCCCACCGACGCAGAGATCATTACCCCCAGAAGCGATATTCTCAATGCCTATGAGACCGGCCGCGGCTCTGTAAAGATGCGCGCTGTGTGGAATAAAGAAGACGGCGATATTATTGTCACTGCGTTGCCATTTCAGGCCTCAGGTTCAAAAATTTTAGAGCAGATTGCAGCACAGATGCGCAATAAAAAATTGCCAATGGTGGAAGACCTACGTGATGAATCTGACCATGAAAACCCAACCAGATTAGTGATTACCCCACGCTCCAACCGAGTTGATGTGCCGGCTCTAATGGATCATTTATTTGCCACTACAGACCTTGAGCGCAGCTATCGCATCAATATGAATATTATTGGTATTGATGGTCGTCCAGCTGTAATGGATCTGCGGCGTATTCTTAAAGACTGGCTCAGCTTCAGAGTCGATGTGACTCGTCGTCGCTTGGATTATCGCTTGCAAAAAGTCGATAAGCGACTGCATCTATTGGATGGCTTGCTGATTGCCTTCTTAAATATCGATGAAGTAATCCATATTATTCGTACTGAAGACGAGCCTAAGCCCGCTTTGATTGCTCGCTTTGCGCTTTCAGATACTCAGGCTGAATATATCTTAGATACCAAGTTGCGTCAGCTGGCACGACTTGAAGAGGTAAAAATCCGTGCCGAGCAGGATGAACTAGCTCGAGAAAAAGCTGAGTTGGAGTTGTTGTTGGGCTCAGATGCGCGACTAAAGACACTGGTTAAGAAAGAGCTGGTCGCCACCGCAGAGGAATACGGCGATGAGCGCCGATCACCCTTAACCGAACGTGGAGAAGCTCAGGCCTTTAGTGAAAAAGATCTTATGACCGCCGAGCCGATTACTGCTGTTCTCTCCGATAAGGGTTGGCTGCGCGCGGCAAAAGGCCATGAAATTGACCCTACTAGCCTAAGTTATAAGTCTGGTGACAAATTCCTCTCCGCCGCCAAAGGTAAGAGCAATCAAAATGTCTTCTTACAAGACACCACAGGGCGTTTTTATGCGCTGCCAGGCCATACCTTGCCCTCTGCTCGCGGCCAGGGCGAGCCAGCCACAGGGCGTCTAAAAATGCCGCCAGGTGCGCTATTTACCGATGTCGTGATGGGGCCGGATAATCAAAAGATACTGTTGGGTACTGATGCTGGCTATGGCTTTATTGGCACCATTACGGATCTGTACACCAAGAACAAAGCGGGTAAAGCAGTGGTCTCGATTTCTAAGGGCGCACGGATCCTCAGCCCTAAGATGATTGGTGATCAAAATGCTTTGATTGCAGCAGTGAGCAACGAGGGCCGCATGTTAGTGTTCCCAATTAGCGAACTTCCGGAGCTGGCGCGAGGTAAAGGTAATAAGATTATCAATATTCCCAGTTCGAGACTGCAGTCCCGTGAAGAATACGTAGTAGATTACGGTGTTGTGCCTGAAGGCGGCGCTCTGGTGGTGCATTCCGGTAAGCGCTATCTAGTAATGAAAGGTAAGGATCTCGAACATTATCGCGGAGAGCGCGGCCGTCGTGGTCACAAGTTACCTCGAGGCTTCCAAAAGGTCGATAAATTGGATGTCGAATCCAATTAAAGACCCCTACAAAAATTCTTTTAGTCGAGCTTTAGTCGACTACGCTTAATAGGAATACTTGGCCCCCACTTATAAAGTTGGGGCTGAGATTACCTATAACTAGTGATAAAAAGGAATTTAAAATGCCTGAGACAATTGAGTTATTTCAGGAGCTAGCACTGCGCTACGGCATCAAGATAATTTTGGCGTTGGCGATCTTTATTCTGGGTAGGTGGCTGACCAAAAAAATCTCAGTACTTGTGCAGCATGTGCTGGAAAAAAACAATACCGACCGCGTTATTCAGCACTTTGTTGGTAGTTTGGTATCTTGGATATTACTTATTTTCGTGGTGATTGCAGCTCTGGGACAACTGGGTATTCAGACTGCCTCTTTCGTCGCCATTGTGGGTGCCGCAGGGTTGGCGATTGGGTTGGCGCTGCAGGGTTCGCTGGCTAACTTCGCTGCCGGCGTACTGATTCTGATCTTCTGTCCGTTTAAAGTCGGTGACTTTATTGAGGTTGCCGGTGTTGCTGGTGTGGTGCAGAGGATTCATATTTTTACCACAGAGTTACATTCCCCAGATAACAAAAAGATCATCGTGCCCAACGGTGGCGTTATCAGCGGTAACATTACCAACTATTCTGCCAATCAAACTCGCCGTGTTGATCTACAGTTTGGTATAGGTTACGGGGATGATATCGATGATGCTAAAGCTGTGCTAACTTCTGTGATCGCAGCTGAGTCAAAGGTGCTCTCAGATCCAGCTCCGAGCATTGCTGTGGTCGAACTGGCCGATAGCAGCGTTAATTTGGTCTGTCGACCCTGGGTTAAAACTGCGGACTATTGGGATGTCTATTTCAATATTACTGAAGCGGTAAAAAAAGCACTGGATGCCAAAGGTATTTCGATTCCCTATCCTCAGCGCGACGTGCACCTGCATCGAGCAGGAGAGCAGCCCCTGGTGGCGGAATCATAGGGGAGGGGGTTAACCGACAAGGAGAGAAACTATGGGTATTTTTTCATGGATTTTGTTAGGTCTTATAGCAGGTATCTTGGCCAAATATATAATGCCAGGCAAGGATAATGGTGGCTTCGTCATTACCACAATACTGGGTATTGCCGGTGCCTTTACTGGAGGCTGGCTGGGCTCTTTGGTGGGTCTAGGTACTGTTGGTGAGTTTAGTTTTTCGGGCTTAATTACCGCTGTGGTGGGCGCCCTGCTGCTGTTGTTTATCTACAGATCCTGCACCAAGTAGTCGTGGAATAAAAAACGCCGGCTGGCCGGCGTTTTTGCAGATTCGTCTCAACCTGCTTGCATCACTGGTTTAGGGTTCGATTACCTAAAAGATAAAAGCCCTTGAGTAGATTGACTGCCTCGTAGAGTTGATTGTCAACGCTGAGGTCTTCAGCGGGCGAACTGTTGTTGTCTGTCGGCTTGTTTTGAGATGCATCCTCAGTTTCAAGATGCCCTTCCAGATCGGCCTCACGAACCCGTTTTCTGCTGAGGTAGGGGCGAATCTCTGCTCGCTCAACCACAATGTCTGGAACAATTCCCTCTGCCTGAATAGAGCGTCCCTTTGGGGTGAAGTAGCGGGCTGTGGTCAGTTTAACTGCGCGCCCATCACCCAATGGAATCACTGTCTGTACCGACCCCTTACCAAAACTTTGTGTACCCAGAATAGCGGCTCGGCCATGGTCTTGAAGTGCTCCTGCGACAATTTCAGAGGCTGAGGCGCTGCCGCCATTGATTAGTACCACCACAGGCAGGCCTTTGAGTACGTCACCAGCTTTTGCATCAAAGCTTATATTTGAGCTTGGCAGACGCCCCTCGGTGTAGACGAGGGTGCCGCTGTCTAGCAATGCATCGGCAATCTCAACCGAGGCGGGCACTAGACCACCAGGATTATTACGCAGATCAATAACCACGCCTTTCAATGGCTGCGACTGGTCAGATTTGCTCTGTAATTCCTCGACCGCGGCAACAAAATCTTTGCCTGAATTCTGCTGAAACTGGGCAACCCGAATGTACCCATAGCCCGGCTCTAACAGGCGATTGCGCACCGAGCTAATTTTGATAATGTCACGCACCACTTCAATATCTAGGGTTTCATCCTGCCCCTCACGAAATACCGTAAGTTTAATACTGGTGCCCTTTTCCCCGCGCATTTTGTCTATGGCTTTTTGCAGGCTCATACCCTGCACTGGTTTGCCATCCATTTTGACAATCAGATCGCCAGCCTGAACGCCTGCTTTAGCCGCTGGGGACTCGTCGATTGGCGACACCACTCTAATAGCGCCCTCTCCTGTCCCTACCTCCAGGCCCAGGCCACCATATTCGCCCGTTGAGTTTTCTTGAAGGTCATCATAGTCCGCTTCGTCTAAATATACGGAATGGGGGTCTAACTCAGTTAGCAAGCCGGCTATCGCGTTATTTAAAAGCTCCGCATCGCTGACTTCTTCAACATAGCCAAGACGAATCTGTTCGAAAACCTGGGTAAATATGCGCAGCTCTCGCAACGGTAGGCGCTGCTGTTCTTCCTTGCCTGCCTCTGTATCAGTCACAGGGCTCTGTGCCAGAACTGAAACTGGCAGCAGTGCTAGCCATAGGCTTAGTGTCATTCTTAACATGGGTTGTTTCCTTAATCTGTCCTAGCTTGGAGTCTTAAACCTCGGCTTGGTTGCACAGAGTGTTGGGTTAGATTAATCATAAACTCTAGAGCTAGCGCTTGCCCAACCAGATCTTGGGGTCTGTAGGCGTACCCTGATTGCGTATCTCAAAATACAGTGCTGGGCTATCTAGTCCACCAGTATCCCCAGCTCTGGAGATGGTCTCACCGCTGAAGACCCAGCTGCCGGTTTCTTTAAGCAGTTCTTGATTGTGAGCATAGAGTGTCATGTAGCCATCGGCATGGTCGACAATGACTAATAAGCCAAAACCGCGCAGATAGTTTGAAAACACAACGCGGCCCTGGTGCACGGCCTGTACTTCATCGCCATTTTTGGCTCTGATCATCCAGCCTTGCCAGCGTAATTCTCCACTGCGCCTGCTACCGAAGCTGTTGCTCACAGGGCCCTTTAGCGGCCACTGGAGTTGGCCTTTTAGAGAGTCAAAGGGCTGATAGTCACCCGGCACGTCCAGGTCAGAAACGGCTTCGACCACGGCACTAAGTATTTCTTCGAGCTCGCTGCGTTGCTTCTGAAGTCCTGAGAGCTTCTGTTGATCACTACGCAGTGATAGGTTCACCTTAGCCAATGCCTGTTGGCGAGCCTTGATCTGATTAGCGAGCCGTTGTTGACCAGCTTGCAATTGGTTCTGGGATTCGGTCAGGCTCAGTTTGCGACTACTGATATCGTCGATAACCTTGGTAAGCGCTTGAACATCGCTTTTATACTGGGCAATTTTTTCACTGCGCGCCTGTAAAAAATAATCGTAGTATTTGAACACGCGAGCTATCTGCTGAGGGTCTTCTTGATTAAGCAGCAGCTTGAGAGGCTCTTGATTACCCAATTTGTAGGCGGCCGCTATCTGCTCAACAATCACTGTCGTTTGCCGGTTGATGCGTTTTTGTAGCGCTGTTTGTTGCTGATTGAGACCGGTAAGTTGAGTCTTTACATCATTAATAGTGCTGCGCAGACGGCGAATCTTGCTGTTACTCAACGCGGTTTCAAGTTCTACGGTTTTGAGCTCCGACTGCAAACTATCACGTTCTTGATCGCGCTGCTGTAGGGCCTTTTCGAGACTGGAAATCGTGCGTTTTAGCTCATCCAGTTGCTGCTGTGTTGGGTCGTCGGCTAGGCCGCTCAAGCTTGCACTCAGACAGACTGAACCGATCAACAGCCTACAGGCTAATCGCCCCATGAAAACTTGTGTTCTGGCTAGGGTTTTCATTACCGAACTAAAGAGCGCCCCGTCATCTCGCTGGGTTTTTCGATTCCCATCAGATCGAGCATTGTTGGTGCTATATCGGCCAGAGAGCCGCCTTGGTCTAAACTGATTTGACGGTGGCCGGCATACACTAGGGGCACAGGTAATGTGGTGTGCTGGGTATGAGGCTGATTATTGGATTCGTCGAACATCTCTTCAACATTGCCGTGATCAGCGGTAATCAGCAGCTCACCACCTGCGGCGTGAACGGCGCCAACAACCTTGGCCAGACAGGCATCGACCGCTTCCACAGCTTTGATCGAGGCTTCAAAGTCACCGGTGTGGCCCACCTGATCACAGTTGGCGTAATTGCAAATAATAGTGTCAAACTTTCCACTATTAATGGCTTCCACCAATTTTTCTGTCACCTCTGGAGCGCTCATTTCTGGCATCTGGTCATAGGTGCTGACATCTGGCGAGGGTATTAATATTCTCTCTTCACCCGGATACAGAGATTCTTTGCCGCCACTAAAGAAAAAAGTCACATGGGCATATTTTTCGGTTTCAGCGATGCGCAGTTGTCGCTTGTTCTGCTGAGCTAAATAGTCGCCCAAGGAGTTGATCAGCACCTCGGGAGGATAGGCGCAGGGCACTTCTAGATTGGCCTCGTATTCGGTGGCCATCACATAGGTGGAGAGCTTTGGGAGCACAGTGCGCTGGAAGCCGGAGAACTCTCTATCCACCAGCGCATGGCTGATTTCTCGGGCGCGGTCTGGCCTAAAGTTCATATTGATTACAGCGTCACCATCTTCAATCACAATGGCTTTGCCGTCCGGCCCATGAATACTAGTCGCTTTGACGAATTCATCATTTTCATCGCGTTGATAAGCGGCCTCAAGGGCGCTGATGGCATCGTCGTAGCTGTAACTGGCAGCGCCTTCAGTCATCAGGCGATAGGCCTGTTCAACACGGTCCCAGCGATTGTCGCGATCCATGGAATAAAAGCGACCAATGACGGAAGCAATTTGGCCCACACCTAGGCTTTTACATAAAGCCTGAGTTTTCTCTAAGGACGGCTTGGCACTGCGCGGCGGACAGTCGCGGCCATCGAGAGAGGCATGGATAAAGATTTTTTTGGCGCCGCGCTGAGCAGCGAGCTCAAGCATGGCATTGATATGGTCCTCATGGCTGTGCACGCCACCAGGCGACAACAGACCCATAATATGTACGGCTTTATCCTCAGCTACGGCCTTATCAATTGCGTCGCAAAACACCGGGTTAGTATAGAAATCACCATCGGCAATAGCTTTATTGATGCGAGTAAAATTTTGATAAACCACGCGCCCTGCACCCAGTGTCATATGACCGACCTCAGAATTACCCATCTGCCCCTCTGGCAAGCCAACTGCCATGCCGGACGTATGAATCAATGTCTTTGGGTTCTGGCTCCACAGGGTTTGCCAAACCGGTGCATTGGCGGTGGCGATTGCGTTGTGTTTTGCTTCGCCGCTGTAACCAAAGCCGTCGAGGATAAGAAGTACTAGTGGAGATTTCGCAGTGCTCATAGGGTTTATGGGTGCTCGGTTAAAACTGGATTGACGATAATTTTAAAGATAACTCGGCGATTACGCCATGTAATTCAATATGCTACTGGTTTTCTAGCTCTTCCCAGCGCTGATAGCTGTGACTCAACTGCTGTTGTAAGTCGGTCAATTGGTTTTGAGTCTTTTCAGCTTCAGATCTGTCGCGGCGATAAAAATCTGGTTCGCTTAGCAGTTGAGAAAGCTCTTCAACCTGTGTCTCTAGCATTTCAATGGTCTGGGGCAGGCTATCTAGCTCACGCTGATCTTTATACGAAAGCTTTTTTACCGAGGGCTTGTGTTTCTGCTGGGCTCTGCTGGGTTGCGCGATGCTGACCTGTTCAGTTTTACGCTGACGTAGCCAGTCATCATAGCCACCCACATACTGATTGATCACAGCCTTACCCTCGAAGGCCAGCGTGCTGGTGACCACATTATTCAAAAAGGCGCGGTCGTGGCTGACCAGAATAATGGTGCCCTTGTAGTCGATCAACAGTTCTTCCAAAAGATCTAATGTGTCTATATCCAGATCATTAGTCGGCTCATCAAGCACCAGTATATTGGAGGGTTGGGTAAATAATTTAGCCAGTAGCAGGCGATTGCGCTCACCACCAGACAGAGCCTTTACTGGTTGGCGGCAGCGTTCTGGAGCAAACAAAAAGTCTTGTAGGTAACTGATGACATGCCGTGGTTTTCCACCTATATCCAGCATATCGCGGCCGCCGGAGACATTGTCTTGCACCGATTTTTCTTCATCTAGGGCCGATCTGTATTGGTCAAAATAGGCAATGTTGAGATTGGTGCCAGTTTTGATTTTACCCTGTTGAGGAGATAGCTCGCCAAGCAGTAGCTTGATAAGTGTTGTTTTGCCAACCCCGTTGCCACCAATGAGGCCTAGCTTATCACCGCGCTGAATAAGGGTTGAGAAATTACGTACCAACCAGTTATCGCTATTGGCACCATCAAATGCAAAGCTTATATTGTCGGCTTCGGCGACAATTTTGCCCGATCGCTCGGCCTGTTGTATATCCATCTTAGCTGTGCCCAGTTGCTTGCGACGATCGGCGTATTCTCGGCGCATGGACTCCAGAGCGCGCACACGGCCTTCGTTGCGGGTGCGACGGGCCTTAATGCCCTGACGTATCCAGATTTCCTCTTGGGACAGACGCTTATCAAATAACGCGTTTTGCTTCTCCTCTACTTCGAGCATATCTTTTTTACGTTGTAGGTAAGTGGCGTAGTTACAGTTAAATTCCGCCAGTTGACCGCGGTCGATCTCGATAAATCTTGTGGCCAGATTGTCCATAAATCGACGGTCGTGACTGATAAAGAGAAGAGAGCCCTCCCACTTGAGCAAAAACTGTTCAACCCATTGGATAGCGTCTATATCTAGATGGTTGGTGGGTTCGTCAAGCAGCAGTAGGTCCGGATCGCAAACCAGAGCACGAGCGAGCAGGACGCGGCGCTTATAACCCCCAGAGAGGCTGGATATATCTACATCCGCATCGAGGTCCATTTTGGTGATAATAGCGTCGACACGCTGGTTAATGTCCCAGCCATTGACGCGATCCAACTCAGCCTGACAGTCTTCCAATTGCCGCATGGTCTGATCGCTGGGATTGCTGCTTAGCTCCAGTATAAGATGGTGGTAACGCTTTGCCAGCTCGCCTTCAGCTCCAAGACCCTGAGTAATAACATCGAATACCGTGCCTTTTGCATCCTGAGGCACCGACTGCTCAAGTTGAGCAATTTTTACGCCGCTGGCACACTTGAGCATACCCTCGTCGGCGATCACCTGGCCATTAATAATCTTCATCAATGTAGATTTTCCGGCGCCATTGCGGCCGATCAGGCAGACCCTTTCGCCGCGCTCAATCACTAGATCAATATGATCGATTAGGGGTGGCAGGCCATAACTCAGGTAGATATCCTGCAGTGTTACTAGTGGCATATATTTAGTCTTCCGAGCCTGTCGATGGCTGAGAGTCAGTCTCTTGACCGAAGGGTTGAGTCATCAAAATCAGTTTTGGCAGCAGAGTCATAGATCCAAGCAACGCTGCGGTCATGGCCAGACCCGTTAACAAACCAAAGTAGATTGACGGGATAAAATTGGAAAGAGCCAGAATTGAAAAGCCGACAATAATTGTAATAGCAGTGTAAAACAGAGCCTGACCAATGCTGGCATGGGCGCGATGCATTGCTTCAACATAGTTTCTCTGTTGAGCGAATTCGCGTTGGAATCTGGTGATGTAATGAATGGCGTGGTCAACCCCAATACCCACGGTTATAGCGGCGATGGTAATTGTCATCATATCCAGGGGAATAGCAAAAATACCCATACCTCCAAGGACTACCGCCGCAGCCAAGAAGTTGGGTAGCATGGCGATTAGAGAAATTTTCAAGGAGCGAAATAGGATTAAAAACATCAACATAATGCCGATAAATACTGCGCCCAGAGTTAGTATCTGCGACTTATAAAGACTCTGCAGCATATTGTTATACAGCACCAGAAGACCGGTAAACCGGATATCCTGCTGAGCAATGCCCACTTCATTGACTGCAAAATCATTAATTTTTTTCAATAGATCAGCACGTCTTAGCCCTGCGGTTTCCATAGCACGCAACTGGATTCGCGCTTCATCGCGGTCTTCGAGAAGGTAGGGGGCTACCATCTGCTGATAAATTTCGTCACCGAGACTCTGCCGCATAAAGGCTATCTCAAAGTCGTTCAGAGGCTGTCCCATTAGATCAGTGGCCACTTGATAAATCTGCACCAAGGAGCTGACCTTGCCTATCTCTGGCTGGGCCTCAAGAAAGGATTGCAGTTTACCCAGATCTGCCAAACCGGCAGAGGAGAACCAATAACTTTCTTTTAGACTACTGTCGTTCTGGTCACCAAAACTGCTGTCACCATACTCATCATCGGAGTCGCCGTATTCGTCGCCGAAATCGTCACTGCCATAGGGGTCGTCTCCGTACTCGTCTTCAAGCGAGGGATCAGCAGTAGTTACTATTGTGGGTATTACCTCGAAGGTAGGTGCCTGCAGAATAATATCCAGTGGTGTAGTGCCGCCGAGGGCGATATCGATAATTTCCATACCCTGATAAATTTCGGTATCACTTCGAAAATAATCAATAAAGCGGTTTTCTACCTCAAGTCGCGAAATTCCATACACTGATAGCGCGCTGAGTAGCGCGGCCACTATTAATACCACAGAACCATAATGTTCGGTAAACCAGGCGAATCTTGTGGTTATAGCGGCGCTGTTATCTCCTGAGGCTGTATTGGTTCCTTTTCCCAGAATCATCATGCCGGCAGGAATCACCACGAAGGCCAGCACTAGGGCAAGACTAATGCCCATGGTCATCATCCAGCCGAAATCAATAACAGGGCGGATATTGCTCACCACTAGGGAGGTAAAGGCGACAATGGTGGTCAGGACTGTATACAGGCAGGGTTTCGCCATGGACAGCAGTGTATTGCTTACCAGCTCTCGCTGATCTGCCTCTGGATTTTGCGCCTGAAGCTCTCGGTAGCGAACAATTAGATGGATGGTCAGAGCCAGTGTGATAATCAGCAACAGAGACACAAAGTTAGAGGAAATAACTGTAAGCCGCCAATCTATCCAGCTTAAAAAGCCGAGAATCATTACTAGGCAAATTGCACAGGTCGCTAGTGGTAGAACCACCCAGCGTAGCTTGCGGAAAATAAAAGCTAATGTGGCTATGATAAACAGCAGAATGCCGCTGCCAAAAATCATCAAATCACTTCTAATAAAGTCCACCATGTCGGCGGTGATCATATCTGGACCGCCTAAAAAGATAGTGGCGCGGTCGCGATAGCTATCCATCAGGGCGCGCACCTGAGCAACGCGCTGATGATCCTCGGCGGCTTTTTGGGTGCGATAATCTAAAAATCTCTGGCTGATATCATCTAGCTGGATCTGTTGTTTTGTTGTCAGACCCTCAGAGTCGCGGATCAGGCGCAGAGCGTCCCGCTGGGTGACCAGATCCAAGTAGGTCTCATCCAGTGCAAGAGTGGCCAAAATACCAGTCGTCTGGCCGTCGGCGCTGAGCAAAACATCTTTGTAGATAGGGCTGCTGAGAAATTCCTGTTTTGCCGCCTGCTTATCAACGCCTTCGGATACCAGTGTTTTTAGCTCTTCTTTTAAATCAGAGATGCTAATTTTTGGGCTGTATAGCAGCGGGACATCCAGCATTGAAAGCATGCTCTCGACACCTTCGATGCCAGCTAGTTCGGTGCGCAGAGACTGCAAAGTATCGAGGTTTTTCTGGTCGAAAAGATCGCCCTGCTTTGGTGAGAAGGTAACGATTAAAAAGTTATCACTGCCGTATCTTTGCACCACTTCGCGAAAAAAATTCAGGTCGTCGTCATGTTCAAGTGTTAGCGAATCAGCAGAGGCATCTAGCTTAAAGTTCGTTAGCCCCATGGCCATGGCTAGGGTCAGTGCGATAGTGGCGAAAATAACCTTTACTGGATTGTCCAGAATAACTTTTTGATAAACAGTAAATGCTTTAGATGACATGAAAACGGGCGTCCTTGGAGATAATCAAATCTGTTGCCATTATGCGGTTTTGCCCGCCAATATCATAGTGCGGCCTCACCGGTGTTTTGTTTTTAGAGTTTGCCCTTAAGGCTCTGTCCATTACACTGCAGCAATTATTTAAATCTGGTGGAAGCTCTATGCGTGGTGTAATTCTTGACTGTGACAGCCTAGGCCCGGATGACTTGGATTTTTCCGAGCTCTACAACCTGCCTGTCGATTGGACTGTATACCCTAATTGCCTTGATTCTCAGGTCGTCGAATACATTGCAGATGCCGATATTGTGCTGAGCAATAAGACTCAGATAAGCGCCTCTACCATGGCCCAGTCACCCAATTTAAAGCTAATTACTCTCACAGCGACCGGGACCAACGTGGTAGATTTAGAGGCAGCCACGGCTCGGAGGATTGTGGTCAGTAACGCGGTAAATTATGGTACCGCTTCAGTTGTACAGCATGCTTGGTCGCTTATCTTGGCACTTACCACCAATCTTTTGCCCTACAGCAAATCTGCTATGGAAGGAGGCTGGGCCAAGAGCAAATATTTTTGCCTGCTGGAATATCCAGTACGTGAGCTAGCAGGTAAAACCCTAGGTATTGTGGGAGCCGGTGATCTCGGAACCGGCGTGGCCAAAATTGCTGAGGCCTTTGGTATGCAGGTTATTTATGCCGCATTACCAGGGCGCAGCTACAGTGACAATCTTAGGCGCCTTGCACTGTCAGATCTTCTGCCTATGGTCGATGTGCTGAGCCTGCACTGCCCGCTTACTGCACAGACGGAACGGTTAATTGCGGCACCTGAACTAGCACTAATGAAAAAATCAGCGATCCTGATTAATACTGCTCGCGGTGCGATTATTGATGAACAGGCTCTTAAGCAGGCGCTGGTTAATGGCGATATCGCTGGTGCGGGCTTAGATGTGCTGTCAGAAGAGCCTCCGGTAAACGGCAATGTCCTGCTTGACGAAAATATTAACAACCTGATCGTTACGCCGCACAGCGCTTGGATAGCAACCGAAGCACGGCAGCGCCTAATCACTCAAATGGTAGAAAATATCAACGGCTATTTGCAAGGTAAGCCGCTACGTCAGGTTAATTAGCTCCCAGACCAGCGGCGTAGCTTTTTATCGACCAATAGTTTTTTTAGCTTTGGATAATAGGGCATGCCCTGTTTGTAAGGCGGATAATCCTCGCCCATTATCAGCGGCTGGAAGTACTCTCTGGCTTTTTGAGTAATGCCAAAACCATCTTTAGTAATAAAGGATCTGGGCATTTTCTTTTCTACATTGGCTACTTTTTCCAATGAGGCCTCGCCAATATGCCAGGAGTATTTTTCACCCTTACCGCGTTCGATGGTCACCATCACCGCACTCTTGCCCTGCAGTGCTTTTTCTACCGCGGCACGACCGACCGCATAGGCCTGTTCTACATCTGTTTTGGAAGCAATATGGCGCGCTGCGCGCTGTAAGTAATCGGCCAGTGCATAATGATATTTATAGCCCAAGGCATGTTTGACCATACTGGCTAAGGTGGGTGCTACGCCGCCTAGTTGCTGGTGACCAAAGGCATCTTTGTTTAACGACCCGGAGATCAATGCGCCATCGGCATAGCTGGCGCCCTCAGACGCCACCACTACACAGTAGCCATTTTTCTTGACCACTTTTTCAACCTTGGCAATAAACTCTTCGCGGACAAACGGAATCTCTGGAAAAACAATAATGTGGGGCGCATCCCCCGCCTCTTCCGCAGCTAAACCAGCAGATGCAGCAATCCAGCCCGCATGGCGCCCCATTACCTCAAGAATGAAAATTTTGGTGGATGAGGCAGCCATAGACGCAATATCCAAGCTGGCTTCTTTAGTGGAGATAGCCACATATTTGGCCACTGAGCCAAAGCCTGGAGAGCAGTCGGTAAAGGGCAGGTCATTGTCGATAGTTTTGGGGATATGGATTGCCTGAATCGGGTAACCCATTCTGGCAGAGATCTGTGAAACTTTTAAGCAGGTGTCAGCAGAGTCGCCACCACCGTTGTAAAAGAAATAGCCGATATTGTGGGCCTTAAAGACCTCTATCAGGCGCTCGTATTCAGCAGTACTGTCCTCGAGGTTTCTCATTTTATAGCGGCAGGAACCAAAGGCGCCGCCCGGTGTGTGCTTGAGAGCTGAGATGGCAGCGCTAGTTTCTTTTCCAGTATCAATAAGATTCTCATGCAGTGCACCGAGAATGCCATTCTGGCCGGCGTATAGCTTACCGATTTTATCCTTGTGTTCCCTACAGGCTTCAATAACCCCAGAGGCAGAGGCGTTAATCACAGCGGTTACGCCGCCTGACTGAGCATAGAAAGCGTTCTTTTTGATCATTGGCTCTGTTTCCCTTTTAGTCCTTTAGTGGATCACCTACATTGAGAACGCAATGGTACTGCACAGCTGTTTCCGGTGAAAGAGAAACCCTTTCTATAGCCACTATCAGCTGTGCCCAAATCTGCCCTTTTAGGTGTCGATTACGTTATATTAGCAGCCTTATTAAACCCTTAATCAATGAGGCACTAACGCATATGCATATCCATATTCTCGGCATCTGTGGCACCTTTATGGGCAGCCTGGCCCAGTTGGCTAAAGCAATGGGGCATCAGGTGTCTGGTTGCGATGCCAATGTCTACCCACCCATGAGCAATCAGCTCGAGCAGGCAGGTATCAAACTGATTGAGGGATATGATCCAGAGCAACTACAGCCGGCGCCAGACTTAATTGTAGTTGGTAATGCTATGTCCCGCGGCAATCCCTGTGTCGAATATATGCTCGATAATCAGCTGCCCTACACATCAGGGCCACAGTGGCTTGGCGATAATATTTTGCGCCATAAACAGGTACTGTCTGTCTCTGGTACCCATGGCAAAACATCCACCAGTAGCATGCTGACCAAAATTTTGCACAGCGCGGGCTTAAACCCAGGTTTCCTAATTGGCGGCGTGCCGCAGGACTTTGGCGTTTCGGCACGGTTATCCGACGGAGACTATTTTGTCGTTGAAGCCGATGAGTACGACAGCGCATTCTTTGATAAACGGTCCAAGTTCTTGCATTACCATACAGACAGATTAGTGATTAACAATCTTGAGTTCGATCATGCAGATATCTTTGATGATCTGACTGCTATCCAAAAGCAGTTCCATCATTGCGTGCGCACAGTGTCCAGCACTGGCACGGTGATATATCCGGCTGACAATAGCAATGTGGCGCAGGTGATAGACAAGGGCTGCTGGAGTGAGCAACAGAGCTTTGGTCTAGAGGCAGATTGGCAGTACAGGTTGCTGAAAGAAGATGGTTCCCAGTTTGAAATACGGCATGCCGATGTGTCCGCGCAGGTTAACTGGCAGCAAACCGGCCTGCACAATGTGCACAATGGCCTAGCTGCTGCGGCCGCCGCGTTTCAGGTTGGTGTCAGTATTCAGCAGGCCTGTGCCGGCCTGAGTGAGTTTGTTGGTGTTAAACGACGAATGGAAGTGATTTATCAGGCGTCGGGCGTCACTGTCTACGATGACTTTGCCCATCACCCTACAGCCATTGCCACTACACTTGATGGACTGCGAGCAAAAGTGGGGAATAGCAAAATTGTTGCAGTGGTTGAGCCTCGCTCTGCCACGATGCGGCTGGGTATGCACAGAGAAAATCTCAGCGCTTCAGTAGCAGCTGCAGATCAGGTACTGTGGTATCAGAATTCGCGCATTGACTGGGATATTCAGAGCTTGGCAGACAGCTGTACTGTGCCGTCTAAAGCCTCAGACGACATTGAAAGTTTGTTAGCGCTTACTTATTCCGCAATTACTGATAATTGCCATGTCGTCATTATGAGTAACGGAGGTTTTGAGGGATTTCACCAGCGTTTGGTTAGCCAGTTGGAGACGGATTAAATTAGCCTCTTAGGTTAAAGGTCACAGGGCCATCATTACATAGGCTGACCTGCATATCTGCTGCAAAAATTCCACAGCCCACATCGTTATGAAGGCTTTTGGCACTGGCTAAAAAATAGTCGTAGAGAGCCTCTGCCTGAATCGGAGCGGCCGCTGAGGAGAAGCTTGGCCGCATTCCTTTATTGGTATCTGCTGCTAGAGTGAACTGCGATATCACCAGTAGCCCGCCGTTTATGTCCTTTACAGAGAGATTCATTTTTGACGCGCTGTCTGAGAACAGTCTGTAATTCAACACCCTGTGTAGCAGTTTGTCGGCATTTTCTCTGGTGTCGTCTTTTTGCACTCCCAGCAGCAATACAAGTCCCTGACCGATCTGCCCCTGAATCTTTCCGTCAATAGAGACTGAAGCGCTAGATACACGCTGAACTAGGCCGAGCATCTAGTGGTCTGCCCCTGAATTCAGTTGATGGGCAAGACTTTCGGTAGCCACAATCAATGCGTCGGTAATGCCAGGCTCTCCAGAGGAGTGGCCTGCATCGGCAATGATCTTCAAGCGAGCTTGGGGCCAGGCTTCGCTGAGAGAAAAGGCCTGATTAACTGGGCATACCATATCGTAGCGACCGTGCACTATGGTGCCGGGAATATCTTTCAGCCGGTGGGCGTTTTTAGTAATTTGATCTGGCTCTAAGAAGGCCTGATTGATGAAAAAATGGGCTTCGATACGGGCCATGGCCATGGCTACGTGAGGGTTGGCAAACTGATCGACTAACGCTTCATTGCTGTGCAGCGTAGCGCAGCGGCCCTCCCAAGTGGACCAGGCTTTGGCTGCGGCCATGCGCTCAATTTCGTTTTCACCGGTAAGGCGAGAATAGTAGGCCGATAACATATCGCCTCGTTCAGACTCAGGAATTACCTGAACATACTGCTGCCAATAATCAGGAAATACATGGCTGGCACCCTGTTGATAGAACCAGTGAATATCCTCATCCCGGCACAGAAAAATACCTCGTAAAATTAATCCTAGCACCAGCTCTGGATAGGTCTCGGCATAAACCAGCCCCAGCGTTGAGCCCCAGGAGCCCCCGAAGATAACCCAGCGATCGATCTGTAGCCTCTTGCGGATAGTTTCTATGTCCTCGATAAGTGCAGCTGTGTGATTGTCCTCGAGACAAGCATGGGGCGTCGATTGGCCCGCACCGCGCTGATCGAAGAGAACAATGCGGTATTTGTCTGGGTCAAAGAAACAGCGATCTGTCGCTTTGGCACCGCCACCGGGGCCGCCATGCACAAATAGTACTGGAATACCCTCTGGATTCCCCGATTCCTCAACATAGAGCAAATGGGGCTCAGTAACCGCTATATGGTGGGTTTTATAAGGGCGAATGGCGGGGAAGGCTTTTCTCATAGTTCTCTATCCATTTATTTCTTGTTTATCTGTCATTGATCTAACTGCAATCACCCAGTGGTTTAAATCTTGGCGCGCCTTGCGCAGATTAATATAAACCGCATCTCTGATGCTAGACTAGCTTTTAACGCTTGTTAAGCATAAAAGATCGAGGAATCAGCATGGCCACTTTAACTCGTTGCACCTGGTGTGGAGATGACCCCCTCTACCAGCAATACCATGACACAGAATGGGGGCTGCCCTGTCGAGACGATAAAAAGCTCTTCGAGTTTGTGCTCTTGGAGGGGGCGCAGGCAGGACTGTCTTGGATCACTATACTGCGCAAGCGTGAGGCTTACTGGGAGGCATTTGCAGATTTTGAGGTGTCCAAGGTAGCGGCCTTTACCGAGCATGATATCGAGCGTTGCCTGCAGAACCCAGGGATAGTGCGCAACCGCCTTAAAATTACCAGCGCAGTCTCAAACGCCCGCCTGTTTATGGATATACAGGCTGAGTTTGGCAGCTTTAGCAGCTATTTTTGGGGCTACGTGGATAACCAACCCATCGTTAACTACTGGGCCAGTCAAGCAGAGATACCAGCCACAACTGAACTCTCGGATAGCATCAGCAAAGATATGAAAAAACGCGGTTTTAAGTTTTTTGGCAGCACTATCTGTTATGCGCATATGCAGGCAATGGGGCTGGTCAATGATCATACCATTGACTGTTATCGTCACAGCCAGTGCTAGCCGACGACCACCATGTCACGGCCCATATGTTTGGCCTGATAGAGACCGTTTTCTGCAGTTGACATCAGGTCATCAATACCAGTGCACTTATTGATCGAAGCCACACCAACACTGAGGGAGATTCTCAGTCGGTCACCCTGTGCCTGCATCTCAATCTCCGTCGCTTTTGTGCGCAGTCGCTCGGCGATATTAACCGCGGCCTCTGCGTTGGCTGTGGGCAGTAGTATCATAAATTCATTACCTCCCCAGCGCGACACGATGTCCTCATCCCGCAGAGGCTCGCGAAGCATCTGGCCAACTGCAAACAACACCTCATCGCCTACATCGTGGCCATAGCGATCATTGATGAATTTAAAATTATCTAGGTCAGCCAGCAGAATTGAAAATGGCTGGTTTTCGAGCCGGTACTGCTGATACTTCACTGCTAGGCGGCCCTCCATATTGTGCCGGTTGGGAAGCTGGGTAAGTATGTCCTGTTGGGCGATTTCGTCTACTCTCGAGGAGAGGTCTCGGTATTTGGCGAGGCTATCAAAGCGAGAGTTGTCCATTGCCACGGCAAAGGCAGCCAATATGGCGTAGGAGGAGAGAAACCGAACTACTATAATCTCACTGTAGTCGGGGGTGCTGATCAAACTACTACTGCCGCTGAGAACATAGGTGGATGCGGCAAACAAAACGATTAGCATCCACAGGCTCTGGCGGTGATCGAAGGCGCCTACCAAAACCGGCACCGCAGTGAGACACCACATTAGCGAGGTTGGATCTGAGGCGCCGAGTAAAAGATAGAAGAAACCGACGATTAAGGTACTCGCCAATATCAGGCGAGCCAGACGGTGCTGGTCAAAGATATAAAAAACACCGAGGCCGACAATAAGAATCCCGGCTATGGCAAGGTAAAATGTGGCTAACCCCATCTCTCCCAGACGGAAAGAATAAAAGGCAAACATAGTGGCGATAATTACCTGCGCCATCAGCGAAAACGACAGAAAGCCGCCGGTGGCTAAATCCTTGCTATCCTGCTGAGCCATACTTGATCATCCATGTTCTATTCACTAAATAATAGTTCATAGATCCACAGAAATCGAAGTTTGGCCCAGCTTTATCTCGCGGTTATTTTGGTGCGCGTTTACGCTGATTTTCTGTCAGCAACTTTTTGCGCAGACGGATACTAACAGGCGTCACTTCCACCAATTCATCGTCTTCGATAAATTCCAGTGCCTGTTCCAGTGTATGTCTAATTGGTGGCACCAAAGTTAGAGCTTCATCTGTCCCTGAGGCGCGAACATTGGTGAGCTGCTTACCTTTGATAGGGTTGACCACAAGGTCATTGCCACGAGAGTGAATACCTACAATCTGACCTTCGTAGACATCTACGGCATGACCTAAGAATAGACGGCCGCGAGCCTGAATATTAAACAGCGCGAAGGCGGCGGTTTTACCCTTGACCATGCTGATAAGTGCACCGTTCTGGCGGCTGTGAGCTTCACCTTCTTTGATGGGGCCGTAGTGGTCAAATACGCTGGTCATAATGCCTGAGCCAGAGGTCAGTGTTAGGAACGCGCCGCGGAAACCGATCAGGCCGCGAGAGGGAATCATAAATTCTAATCTCACACGCCCTTTACCGTCCGGTTCCATGTTAGTCATTTCACCTTTTCGCTTGCCCAGCTCTTCCATGACCGAGCCCTGATGCTGATCTTCTACATCGATAACAACCTGCTCGTACGGCTCTTGCATTACACCGTCAACTTCTTTGGTAACAACCTCAGGGCGCGATACGCCCATTTCGAAACCTTCGCGACGCATGGTTTCGATCAATACCGACAGGTGCAGTTCACCGCGACCAGAGACAACGAACTTGTCTGGTGAGTCACCCTGCTTCACTCGTAGTGCTACGTTGTGGATCAGCTCTTGATCAAGGCGATCTTTAATATTTCTGGTGGTGACAAACTTGCCCTCTAGGCCAGCAAAAGGCGAGTTATTAACAATAAATGTCATGCTTACCGTAGGTTCATCAACACTCAGGGCGGGCAGCGCTTCCACATTATCCGGATCACAGAGGGTGTCGGAAATCCCCAGGCCATCAATACCATTGATACAAACAATATCGCCTGCAGTTGCCAGTTGAGTTTCTACCTGATCGAGACCTAAATAGCCTTTAACGTTTAGTACTTTGCCCTTGCGCTCTTTGCCGTCAGCGGCCTTGACCACAACCTGCTGGCCGGGCTTGAGCTGGCCTCGAGTGATGCGGCCAACACCTATAACACCCACATAGCTGTCGTAGGCCAGAGCAGAAATCTGCATTTGGAAGGGACCATCGATATCGACTTTGGGTGATGGCACATCGGCTACGATCATCTCATACAGCGGAGTCATATCTTCCGCCATATTATCTGGATCGTGGCCAGCTATGCCATTGAGTGCAGAGGCATAGATAACGGGAAAATCCAACTGCTCGTCGGTGGCTCCAAGGCTGTCGAAAAGATCAAAAACCTGATCCATAACCCAATCTGGGCGAGCACCTGGGCGGTCGACTTTATTGATAACAACAATAGGTCGCAAACCCTGCTCAAAAGCTTTTGAGGTAACAAAACGTGTCTGAGGCATGGGGCCATCAACAGCATCGACCAACAATAGAACTGAGTCGACCATAGAGAGCACTCGCTCTACCTCACCACCGAAGTCGGCGTGACCTGGAGTGTCCACGATGTTGATGCGGTAATCATTCCAGTTAATCGCAGTATTTTTCGCCAAAATGGTAATGCCGCGCTCTTTTTCCTGGTCGTTGGAGTCCATTAGTCGCTCGGACCCTACGTCCTTGCGATCAAGGGTGCCAGACTGGCTCAGGAGTTTATCAACCAGGGTAGTTTTTCCGTGGTCAACGTGGGCGATGATTGCAATATTACGCAGGTTTTCAATGGACATGGGATTACCTAAGAATGCCGGTTAGGGCGAAAAAGCCGCGATTATACGAGAATTTACAGGAACTGCTACCGATCTTTTCAGTTCGACGATACTTCCGCCGCTAGCGCCGAATTGCGCTCGATCAGCATGCGGGTAATTGAGGTCGGTGGAGAGGGGGGGCTAATCAGATTTCCCTGCAAATATTGGCAGTTTAAATCAAGCAGTTGATGGTGGGTTTTTGACTCCTCGATACAGGGAGCTATGCAGTTTAGGCCTACAGATTTGCACAGTTCTACCAAGCCTTTAACTAGATTCCAGGCGCTATCCATTTCCATCGACTCGGCCATCAGGCGGTGGGATATCCTGATGGTATCAATCTGCAACTCGCGCAGCTTTTGTAGCGGTAAACTCTGGAATCCGACATTATCAACCATCA